>ENA-OPBF01001008-OPBF01001008.1-human-gut-metagenome-genome-assembly--contig:-NODE-1008-length-19834-cov-1.636837_pt1 | contig 19834 bp, 24 predicted proteins | sample MGYA00241067_ERZ501450 | MGnify/ENA primary metagenome ERZ501450 (study PRJEB25962, sample SAMEA2042516) | human gut metagenome | biome: human gut; feature: human-associated habitat; material: faeces... | reverse complement strand
GCTACCAAGCTAGCGAAGTATTAAAGATGAGATGCTGGGATCCGGGAAGACCAGACATTAGAGAACTCCTAGCTGCTTGCGGTTTAACCAAGTACGTTCCTCTGGACATTGTGAGAAAGACACATGGTGTTAGCTACAATGATTTCCTGTGGATTAAATTTCCTGGAGAAGATTTAAGAGCAGAAGATGTTCTTGTAAGAACGGATTGGTCTAATGACGATAATGACTAAATAAAGTAATAACAGCTTAATAACAACTTTAGTGAAGGAGAAAATACAATGAAAAATTTAACAGAATTGCTTGAATCGAAAGATGTTGGAACTACAGAAGGTTTAGTAAATCTTTTTGTCAGTGCAGCAGTAAGAGGGGTAATAACTACATTTGTTTTCTTCGTAGTCGAAGGAATTGTATTTGTTGTTACAAAAGCTTTACGAAAGTAGAATTCAAACAAACACAACTTAATAACATTCAAGAGGCCTGAGCAACTTTAGCCCAGGTCTTTTTATTTTAAAAATGTTATCCAATAGAGGTCAAAACAAAATTAATGTTGCATTAATTTAAAGGAGGTATTTTATTTGAAAAAGACCATTAAAATAATTTTAAGCTTAGTTGCATTAGTCGTAATACCATTTGGTTTATTTGTATTTGCAAATCTAATGAATGAAATTCCATTGCTGTTATCTATAGAGTCTGCGGCTATGGCTTATTTATATTTTGCTCTAACATGCATCATCATTACTTATATTTTATTATTTGTACTTAAAAAGAACAAAGGCAGACACAGTAATGACGAAGCACTTCTTAAGAATGTTTTTGATAAGTTGTTACTTGCCTTTGCATTAGCAGTAATGACACTTGTAATCGTTTTAGCAAAGCAATACACTTTTGTGGAATCAAACGAGTTTTTAAATGTTTTGGTAGTTATCTTAATAGCCACATTAATTGTCGGCTTTAGCTTAGTGACCGGGTTTAGCTTTATTATGCTAAAAAGAGAAATTAAAAAAGAAACTAAAGGGGAGATTAAAGGGGAGATTCCAAATGAATGATAAACAAAAGAATGTTAAAGACATTGCAGATGCCGCAGATGCTGTAAATACAATTGAACTTAAAAAACTTCTGGAAGAGTTACGTAATAGTAGTAAAAAGAAAAAAGAATCTTTACGAGATTTACAAGAAAAGATTAGTTACATTGGTTTAATGATTGCTTGCTTTCTTGCTGTAATCTTAGCATATATAACTATGATTTAGGAGGTATTAAAATGTTTGGATTTTTTGTAATCATTGCTGCTATGGCACTAACTATTTTTTACTTTACTATCGATAGAATGGGTAAACGGTCAGATGTCGATAAAGTAATTGATTTCCTGGAGGACTTAGTAGAAATGGATGCACTTAGAATAGAAATTGGTGCTAACTGCGGACAAAAAGCTTTAACCAAGTCCGACCCAGTTAAAACTAAAAATAAGAAAAAGAAAAAGAAAGATAAAAAGAGAAAGAAGAATGATTCCGAGATTTTACAGTTAATTAATAAGATTGATAAAAAGTTAGAAAAAGGGTACACATTTGCAAATATTTCTAGAAATCACTATGAAAAAATTTACAAAGAGGAAATTTTGAATTTATACAAAACTTCAAAATTAAAAGGTGAGGCTGAAGACTCAATCAAAGAAGTTTTAGAATCACTTTTAGGTGATTTAAGAAAACCTGGTGAGAGTTTCGCTAATAAGTTAGAAACAAAAGCTTCAATTGATACTTTAGATACAATGCTTACAATGGATGGTATCAAAGAAAGTGAACTACAAATTGTTGCTAGAGAGTCTTTAACCAAGTCAACTTCTAAAAGAATCTCAGACATGTTAGGCGAGGAGTAACACAAAATGAAAAGGTGTAATAGGATAGTTTGTGCAATAATTTTCCCAATGTTTGGTTCTTTGCTATGCGGCATTGGTTTAGACTTTAGCAAAGCAACTTTTGGTTTACCAGGATTTGTATCAATAATCATTGGAATTATCTTTGGTTTTTCTTTGCTTGATTGCTAGATTTTACAGGAGGTTATTAATGAAGAAGAAAGTTATAAAATGGTTAATTGTTTTACTTTTTTCAATTATTATATGTGTTCTTTCAATTTGTGGCTATGCAAGCCTAGCTAAAAAAATTCTTGTAGTAATTGGAATTGTGGCAGACGTGTTTGTCATACTTTTTGCAGCTATGATGGTATTTCTCGAAACCTATTTAGCCAAGCACCCAAATCCATTACAACATGAGATTGAGAAGCAAAAAGCACAGCAAGAACTCAAAGAAGAAATGGATAAGAGATTTGAAAAATAAAAAGCTTGACTAATGTAGATACAATGTATATACTTAATATAAGGTATATACATCGTGTATACTAGGAGGAAGAATTATGATTAGAAGTTTAACACAAATACCAAAGGAAACAACGTATGCTACACAGATTCCTGTGAGGAGGTGGGGAAACGGGCAGGCAATCCGTTTATCAAAAGAAATTTTAGAACAAATGCATATAAAGGAAAACGATAATTTAAATGTTACAGTGCACGATGGAAAAATGGTTCTTGAGAAAGCCGAGAAACCAAAATACCTTAGTTTTAGAGAAAGGGTGGAGGCATTCTATGGAAAACCTTTTGAGCAAGTCTGTTTAGAAAGAGAACAACTTGGAGAAAAGGTAGAGGAAATTGACACAGGTACCCCTGTAGGTGATGAATATTGGTAACTTTTAAACAAGGTGATATAATTACTATGAATTTTGATCCGCAAGCTGGTCACGAACAGAAGGGATTTAGACCAGCACTAGTTGTAAGTAATGACGACTTTAACAGGTTTCATAATTTACGATTTATATGTCCAATAACGAATACACATAGAAATTTTTTATCACACATAAATCTTGATGACCGAACAAAAACAACTGGTGTAATTCTTACTGATCAAGTAAGAATGATGGATGTTAATGCTCGCGGTGCAAGATTTATAGAGAAATGTCCTAATGATATTTTGGATGAAGTGGTAGATGTAATAAAATCGTTTTTATAGCGAAGATGAAATTCAAAGAGGTCTGGTATTAACTGGACCTCTTTTTGTGTTCACTTTAGCCAAGAACTTGATGTTTTAAAACCATGTTACTCTTTGAGTAAAAATATAATAAATTATTAAATGGCTATGAGAAAACTTCCTTCTACTTTTACAGAAAACAAAAAATGATTTTAGTTTTCTCGCTTTCCATTTATGGTGGCTATGGAAAAGCTTCCTTCTATTAAGAAAGGTGTCAATGTAGTTTTTCCGTTTTCCACAAACAACTAAAAATAGCGGCTATAGAAAAACTTCCTTCTATTAAAAAAAATTGGGTATGTCTTAGTTTTTCTGTTTTCCGCACAGTGCCTAGATTCTTCAACGAGTCTAGGCACTTTTACATTTGGAGGTATGTTATGCTAAATGAAATTTTATTAAGAAGAAAACACAAAGTTACTATTAATTTAAAAACACCATTAAACAAAATCGCTGTGGAGTCTTTAACACATCTTTTCACATTTGAACTTAATCTCAGCAGTCTTGGCTTTAGCCTAGAACAAAACTTGGCTTTAGTTTTAGCCAAGCAGCCAGTAGCAGTAATTGATGATTTGTATAAAGAATTAATTCCAGCACTTAAGGCTTTGATCGGAGCTGATAAAGAATACAAAGTAATGTATCCTAATTTTCCAAAGCAGGTAGCAGAAGCCGACGATGCAGAACTTTGGATTAACGCTATCTTACATTACATTAGTTTCGGTACTTGGCTTCCTGAATACGAGAAGGTTGAAAGAGCACCTTTAACAGAGTTATCTAAACGACAGGAATTAACTCTAGGAGATTTAGAAGATTTAAAAGAGATCTTTACTAATCTCCTCAGCAGTAAAACCTCTTTGGCTCAGCAAGACTACAAAGACTTGGAGTGGTGTTTAGAGAATGTAGAAGAGAGCTGGAATTGGATTCCGGAAGAAATCACTTTTAAAGAAATTCTAGCATGGATTAGTGCAAAGCTGGTAAAAGAAGAAAAAACTGAAGTCTTAGCTAAACACTACAAGACAGTTACAGATGTACTTAGACTTGCAGTCTCACTATCTGATGGCGATATCTCTTTAGCCGAGAATACCAAATTCAAAAGCTTCTCTCGTAAGGAACGTAGAATTATCATGAGCCTTTTAGCCCAGTGTTCTAACCTTGAGGAAGATATGTGGCGATACAGAGAACAATGGATTAGACTTGGAGAAAGACTTCACCCTGGAGAATTCAAAGGGCAAGCATTCAAAAAAGTACAATTAGCTTTCAAATCAATTAGAGAAGAGAAAAAACCTCTCTTTTGGACAGGCAAAGTAGAAGGTCTCATTAAGTCTTCGAAACACAACAAAGACGAAATGGAAACACTATTAGGACTACTTACACAACGCCCTGGAGAATTCGCAAGACGATTAGACAAGTTGTTACGGGACTACCCTGACTACTCAGACGAAATTGTTGAAAGCTTTAGCACAGTGGCAGACAAAGTCAGCACACCTGTACTTCTGCAGACATTAGCCCACTTCCAGTACAGAAATTGTGAAGATCTACGCACAGTAATGCCAAAAGGAAACGTAGCTAAAATACAACTTCTTGACAGCTTTAGCCAAGAAATTGGTGACACCACAAAATTACGTGTCGTAATCATAAACGCTTTGGATAAACAATACTCTAAACGCTCCCCACTTGGAAACGTGTGGATTGATGATGAGCTAAAGAATTTCATTATTCCTTTCTCACAACGAAGTGCTAACAGTACATACAAATCAATGACAAGGGGAAGTAGATTTACCTTAGCCAAGTCAAACGTTCGTTTCTTCATTTGGTGGACAAATACAGAATTTGGGTGTCATCCCGTTGACTTAGATTTGTCTGTAGCCTTCTACAATGAAAATTGGGGTTATGTCGGACATGTCTCATACACTGAATTAGAAAATTCTTCACTGAGGTGTTATCACTCAGGTGATATTACTAATGGTGATGATTTTGGCGGTAAAGGAGCTTCAGAGTTTATTGATGTGGATTTGGATGCCATGTTAAATGAAGGAGTTCACTACGTAGTACCGCAGGTGTACTCGTATTCTGGCGAAAACTTTAACCAAGTACCTTGTACATTTGGTTGGATGGAACGGGAAGATTTGAATTCTGGTGAAATCTATGAACCTACAACTGTAGAAAATCAGATTTCATTAACTTCAACAAGTAGGATTTCTATACCATTAGTAATCGACTGCAAAGAGCGTAAAGTAATTTGGACAGACCTTTCAAAACAGATAGGAACAGAAAGGTCCAATAATCTTGAAAACAATCTAGTCGGAACGACCTTAGCAGCGTATGCAATGGTTAATCTTAAAAGAACTACTATGTTTCAGGTCGCTGTTCTAAACACTTTAGCTCGTGGAAAGGTTGTAGAAAGAGTGGAAGATGCAGATGTAATCTTTACAGCAGATGAAGAGGGAATCAAGAAGGCTTTAGCTCAGGAGCCTAGAGAAAAGTCTGGTGAGCCTCGCATCATTACACAGTGGGATTTAGATGTCTTCATGTCTGACTTGATATAACACAGCTAGCTAGCAACCACTTTAGCCAAGTCCTTCTCTAATCGGATGACTTGGCTTTTTACAAAGGAGAGTTAAGATGAGAATTGGCATGGATATAAAGAAAATACATTTTTATCTTTTAAAACATTTTTTAAGGAACATTTTACTCAGATATTTATTACTTATTGTTTGTTTATTTTTAGTTACAAAAGGAGTAGTGTCATATAGAAGTAAAGAAGTTATTAGAAACCTTTTAATTATTTCTTTAATATTGTTGGTACTTATTACACTTTGCTACAAATTAGTTAAAAGAAAAGTCACAACAATGTATCATTTAGCTGGAGATGTTACTGCGAAAGATGTAGATAGTCTTTCTGATATTATTGATTTATATTATATATTTTTAGAGAGTGCTTTATTATTACATATTGTAGCATGCTATCTTCCTATGCTTTTCACGGCTATGGAAGTAGGAAATTTAGTTGCTTCATTTCTTGCATTAGGTGTATTTGTAATCCTACTTATACATTTTCATTATATGAAAGATTTCGAAGAAACATTTAAAAACAAAATACTAAACTTTTTAAATATTGAAATAGAAACGATAAACGAAACGGTAGAAGAACCTGATGAAGATGATGTTGGAGAAATGGAGGATAACATAATGTTAAATGAAAATAATAAATTACCAAAAGATGTTAGTGAGAATGAAAAAGATAAAGGAAGCGAGGAAACAGGCGTGACATTAAATGATGTAATTGGCACAATGCTAAATTCTTTATGTGGAGTAACAATAGTTGAAAAGTCTCCAGCAAAGTCGGAGAAAGAGTCAGATGGCTTTAGCCAAGGTGATCACCTTAGCCAAGACAAGACCTTTAGCCAAGGCAACAGGCCGGACATGTCTTCAGTAGAATCTTTAAACAGAAGGGCAAATGTGATCTTTCTTTTGCCGTTTATGCTGCAGCTTCCATTTCTCTTCACAAATCTACATAATACAAAACTTTTATCACTCGTAGCGATAGAACTGGTGGCAGTTGGAATTTTACTAATAATAGTTTCTAAGTTGTTTACAAACTTCTATGAAATGTTTGATGAAAATAAAGTATTTCCAGTGAGTGTGTGCCTTTATGCTCGCATAATAATGTTGCTTAGATTTGCAGCAGTATGTATTAGTAGTTGTTTGGGTACAGAGATTTTCACAATACTAAAATACGATAAATTAGTTTACGTTGCAATGGGATTAATAGTTATCTGTGCAATCTTGTTAAATCATAATTACAAGAAAACTACAGATGAGATTAAAAAGCTTAATAAGTAATAACGCTCTATAAAGAAGTGTGTCAGCTTTAGCCAAGTCTTCTCTAATCGGAGGATTTGGCTTTACTTTAATCAAAAAAGGAGAATTAATTATGACATTTGCAGAGATTTTAATAAACACAATGAAAGATAAACCGGAAGTAGTAAACTTCTTTGATTATTTATTTTATGCTAAACAGTATTGTATGATACTTGAAAACATAGAAGGTGAAGGTGTTAATAGCTTTAGCCCAGAACAACTTCGTGAGCTAGAAATTGGTTTCACAAATGTTTACTCTACCGGGCAGTTAACAAATCTATTGATTTCATTCACAGTAAGTGTGAAAGGAAGGATTGCAGAAAAAGCAAACAATTCATTAGAAGTAGAAAATCTTCTTGATGAAATGATTTCTAAAACTTTAAATACTAAAGTAAAAGCAGAGAATCTCAAAGTAATCGAGATGTTTATCAATTGTTTCTGTAGTTTACAGATTGGACATTGTATTCGAACTAAAGAATGTCCATACGAATGGAAACTTAATCTTACAGATTTTAATAACTATAGTATTTACTTTAGCACACAAAATGAATTGGAGGATTTCATTGGGAAGTATGTAGGGATACCTTATGTTATTTACAAAAAAGATAAGAGCAGTGATTGGAATGAATTTCGTTCAGTTGGCTATAAAATACTTGCTCCAAGTATTCTTAAAAGACCAAAGCATGCGATTTAATGATTGCTTTAGCCAAGTCTTCATTAAACGTAGCTGCTCTAGCCAAGTCATAATTAAACGTAGTTACTTTAGCCAAGCCCTAATTTAATCAGAGAATTTGGTTTTCATTTTACAGGAGGTTTAACATGAACAACACAGCATTAGAAAAGATAACAGAACAAATTACAATAGCATTGATAGTTTCATTGTTACCATTTATTTGGTATTTTATCTATTTACTCAGAGGAGGTTATGCAACCACACCGAAATATTCTGTGCTTATCGTTAGTGGAATTCTTTTTCTGGATTTAGCAATGTTACTATTAAGCTATAGTAAAATCTATAAGAACTTTAGCACAGGATTTCTCTCAACCTACAGTAATCCTACTGATTTTAATTTAATTGAAACCTTAAATCAGTATGAAAAAGCTTTAAACAAGGTTAGTGAGACTTTGAATGACTTAGATAAAAAAGTAGCAGAAGTTGACAAATTTTCAGGTGTTGATGGATTAAATGTTGATGGGTTAGATATAGATGGATTAGATGATGAAATTGTTACTATTATTAAAGACATAGATACACCTGATAGTAGTAATAATTTCAAAGTAGTAACAGTATTGCTTGAATTGACAGAAGTAATCAATTTAGTTTACTTTTATATGTTTTTAATGTTTGCATTAGGACTTTCAGCTAACTTAGACATTTTTCTTAAAAGCTTCGGGATTACAGGTGCATTAGTAACAGCTTTAGCCATGATAATAGTAGCACTTATCTTTATCAAAGCACAACGAAACATAACTAGCAAAACTTTGTATAATATTTTTGAGAACTAATAAACACGTATAAATGTCTGTATAATTGTATTTAGAATTGATGAGCAAAACTGTGACTTCGCTGTTCATTTAGTTTCACATTAGCCCAGATCTTCAAGAACCGAAGGTTTGGGCTTTTCGCTTTAGCCCAGATCTTCAAGAACCGAAGGTTTGGGCTTTTCACATTTATTAATAAGGGGTGTGATTTGATAGATGAGAGATGAGAAATAAGAAAAGGAGTTTAAAAAGGAGTTTAAAATGGAATTAGAGAAAACAAATCAGAATGCAATTTTAAAGGAAACAAATCAGAATGCAATTTTAAAGGAAACAACACGACGTATAGCAATGACGTTAGTCATTGCCACTTTACCTTTTTGGGTATATTTATTTTACCTTTATGCAGGAGGTTATAAAACTGAAGCCAAATCCTCACTTATTTTCTACAGTGTTGTAACAGGTGTTCTTTTGGTAGTATTTGCTTTTAATTACTTTTACTATTGGAGTATTTTGGGAAACGGTGAGAAAACGTTTGAAGATTGGATTGATTTTGAGAACTTATTATCTAAAACAAAACTGATAAAAGAAGAAGTTCTGGCAGATTCTATTAAAAAGATGTACACTTTAGCCAATCTCATCTTTGCTGCAGATTTAGCCGCGTGCACAAAAAATTACTTTCACAGTATAACTGAATTCAAAGCAATAGTATTCACAGTAATAACAATTACAATTATGACTATCTTTTCTTACATACAGAGATTCAAAACTGAAAGAAGAATGTCATCGCTGATGGAACAGAAATTAATAGAAAATAGTAAAAATAAAGAATAAGGAGGTGTTAGCAATGGGAAATCCAATGTGGTTTTTTGATGACGTATGTAGAGAAACCTATCGTTTATTAATGGAAGAAGGATTAATCAAGAAGAAAAAAATTCAGATTAATGAAATTCCTATTGAAGAAATTCGTGAAGCAATCAAAGATTGTAAACACAGTTCAGAATTCTATTTTCAATGCGGTATTGCTGCATCTAGCATCGCATCAGACTTTTATGAAAACAAAGGGTGTGACGAATTAAATGCTGCAATTGATGGTTACAGTATGTATTTAGATTTTATTGGAATAGAAGATGATGGTTAAATTAGAAACTTAATCCAAGCTTTAGCCCAGTTCTCTTTCAACGGAGTTCTGGGTTTTATTTAAACATGTATATATTGTATTAAGATAAGAGCATTAACTATTAGAAAAGTAAATAATTATAATAATCATTATAATGGAGGTATTAAAAATGGAAAATTCAGTATTATTTTTTGATGATGCATGTAGAGAGACTTATCGTTTATTAAAGGAAGAGGGGTTGATTAAAAAAGAGAATAAAGAAGAAAAATATATTACTATTGAAGAAATTTGTAAAGCAATCAAAGATTGTAGGCATAATACAGAGTTTTATTTTCAGTGTGGCGTCGCCGCAGCTAATATTGCAGCTAACATCAATACCGTTAGAAATTATAGTGATTTATCTATTGCTATTGATGGTTACAATATGTATAAAGATTTTATTTGTCTAGAGGATAATTATTGGTTTTATTTTACCAAAGCTTTAGCCAAGACCTTTGTCAAAAAAGTTCTTGGTTTTATTTAAATGCTCTTATGTGTTATGATTAGGGGCAGGAGGTGTACGTATGGGTAATATTTACAAAGAGTCATTTAACACAGCTAAAGATATTGAAATCTATGAAGGGATTAGAATACAAAATTCAGTACATAACATCTCTTTTAAAACATTAGTTACTAAATTAGAGAATTGGAATTTCATAATCCCAAACTTTAGCCAAGTTTATCGTTGGACAGAGCAACAGGCGGAACAGCTAGTAATTTCGTTACTCAGGGGCTTTCCAATACCACCAATTTATTGCTATACAAACAAGGCGGGGCAACAAGTAATCCTAGATGGTCAGCAACGAGTTATTAGTCTTTATCTATACTACATAGATAAGTTTATGGAAAACACAACACAATTTATTAATCAAAAAGTGATGCAGAGAAATGGAAAATCCTTTAGAGATTGCATTGAGCTGTGTAATCTAAAAGATAAAAGGTACTACACACGTTTTTGGTCAGAGAAAGAAAATGATAATGGAAATGGTAGTCGAGAAGTTAAGACAACAGAAATTACATACAGTAAATTAAGTCAACCTGTCAAAGATAGGATTGACTTTAGCCAAGTAACTATGATACAGATTAATGTTGATTGCAAAAATGAGCATTACAGATTAGCAACACTTCACAAGATAGCTGCTAATTTAAATGTTAAAAGTAAACCCTGAGAAAGAATGGTAGTGTGCAAACCTCTTAATTACTTTAGCCAAGCTATACAATTCTATTAAAAAGAAAGGTTAAAATGGTGAAGTAATGATTAACAAATTTAGAGGTGCTAACAGATTTCTTAGTAATTTCTATGAAACAAGTGTAGAGTGGGAAGGCTTAATTTATCCTAGCTCAGAAGCTGCGTTCCAAGCAGCCAAGACCTTAGACCAGGAAGATCGTAAACGATTCCAAACAATGACACCAGTTGAAGCAAAGCGAGAAGGCTATAGGGTAACACTTCGGAATGATTGGGAAGATATTAAATTACATGTAATGTATGAAGTCGTTTTAGCCAAGTTCTCTCAAAATGAATTCCTTAAGCAGAAATTAATTGCAACAGGACGAGAATGGTTGGAAGAAGGAAACACTTGGGGAGACAGAACATGGGGTACTGTAAATGGAGTTGGACAAAACCTTTTAGGACATGTTCTCATGACAGTCCGAAGTGTTCTAATGCTTCAAGAAGCAATCGAAAATGGTGAAATAGATCCAAACAACTTCGACAAAGACAAGTGGAACGAGGAGCATAGTGTAATCCGATAATGATAACAAGCTTTAGCTCAGCAAGAGCTTTAGCACAGTAATTACTTTACAAAGGCTTTAGCTCAGCAAGAGCTTTAGCACAGTAACAACTTTAGCCAAGATCTCTGTAACAGGAGCTCTTGGCTTTTCTCATTTCTACCTTTAAACAAAGCAAGTCCGAAAACGGAGCAATCTGAATCACAATAAAAGAGAATTCAGTTTAGCCAAGTTTAAAACCAAGGAGGTATTAATCATGACGAAAGATTCAATCACAATCAAAAATAAAGTTAAAAATAAGGTCAAACATCATTTAAACACAACCATAGCAGTAGTAAGCTTACCATACTTAGTTTATTACATTCTCTTATTTAAAAACAAATTGTTGCAAGAACTCTGGCCAACACCATTACTTTGGACAATAACATTGACTGTCACATTCAGTCTTAGTATACTTTTACGTAAAGCTACTCTAAAAGCTTTAGCCAAGGAAAACTACAGTAAAATGTTTTTACTGTCCAAGGGTTTCTTTAGCATAGTAGTTTGCATCAGTACATTCGGAATTGTTGGATGTATGCAAACCTTTAGAAATGTTCACGAACACACAAATGCAGTAGCAGCTTTGTTTATTTTCTTAGCCATCAATTTAGTCTTCTGTGCATTCATTGCAATTCAAAGAGTTTACATAGAAAAGTGTATTAGTGATTTACAGAGAGAAGATAATAGAAAAGTATATTAATGATTTATAGAGAGAAGACTGTAATGACAAAGAGCTTTAATACAAAACAAGTCAAAAATCACGACTAGATGTAAGGACTTGTGATTTAACCACTTGCATAATCTGCAACGGAGGTGAATAATAACGATGAATAATACAACAACAATTCAAAACACTCAACACACGTCCCAACAGGAGTTAATGAAAAAGATAGAAGAATTAACCACACCATTAACATACTATGGTAAAGGAAATGACATAACTATAGATTACATTTCAGACATACATTTGCAACATCATTTAAAGTTTTATAACAACAATGCCAAACAGATGCTCAGACAAGTTACAGAAGCTTTAGCCGAGTCGATCACTTTCAACAGTATTAGAATCATTAATGGCGATTTAGCCACGGATCACAATATGGTAATTGAGTTCTTTAAATTTCTACGCATCTATTGTAGTAAAAGTTCTTTCACTTATTTCAAACATAAATTAATTAATTGCAGAGAACAATTTAACTCAGGAACCTTAGAGAAGCAATTACAGAATCAAAGAAAGTACAAAGAATTCTTACTACAAACAATAAAGGTAAAAAAATCTATCATTGGTTTCAATTTACAAAAGTTAGTAAACTATAGAAATCGTTACAGATACGAAGAAGATTTAATGAGTGCTTTTAAATATTTTAGAAAATTAAAATCATTTCAAAAACTTAATCTCACAGATAGAGAAATTGAGAACATTATAGAATTCATTGAATTAAATCAAAAATTAAATAAATGTGGCGAAGAGATAGCTTCTGTTGGACAAAAGATAGGATGGTTAAATATAGACAAAGCAGAATTAGAAAAGGAGTGTAATAAACCACTTGAAGAAATTACTTTGAATGACTTTAAATTAGATAAACTAAAGGATATCTATTTTATTCTTGGTAACCATGAATACTACGATTTCGATTCTATTGCATCGGCTGTAGATTTCTATAAAACCTCTTTAGCCAAGTACGGCATTCACGTTCTACAAAACGAAATGCTGGAATTAAACCGCTTCTCATACTTGGACGGTGATCCAAAATGGGTTGATTTAATTCTCTATGGTGGAACAGGCTTCGCAAAGTATGACGAACACTTCAATGCTAACAATACACTTTGTTATGATGGTTTTACTCGTGAAGAAGAGATAGAAGAGGGATCTAAGTTTGAAGATGGATATTACAAAGCTTTAGCCCAGGCAAAACAAGAGAATAAATGTTTTATCTGCGCCTCTCATTATCCAACGCTTTCATGCCTTGACCACTTTAACCAAGAAACAATTTACTTCACTGGACATGACCACAGGAATTACTATGAGAAGAAAAAAGATCGTGTAGTGTACGCTGACAATCAAATTGGTTATTACAATCAAGAGATAACCTTTAAGAAAGCAACAACTGGTGTTAGTCGAAATCCATACGAATCGCTAGAAGATGGTATTCATGAAACAACAGTGGAAACATACTTACAGTTTTACCGGTATACTGGAGAGTTTATCAAAAGTGGTAAATACATAAGTAATCTTATCAGCAAGGGTAATAGAAAATTCTATGTAATCAAGCAAGACGACTACTATGGATTTTTTATTGTATGTGATTCAGGACCTTCAAAAGGTATTTCAATCGCTAACGGTGGCAAGACTAAAAAACTTACCAAAGAGACTGATATTAATTGGATTGTAAAGAACTTTAGCCTAGTAATCTCTAAATACCTTAGATTGCTTGCACCACTTAGAAATGTACAAACACATCTGTCAAAAGAACTACGACAGTTAGGATTGAGTGGTAATATTCATGGATGTATTGTAGACATTGATTATTACCATCACATTATGGTAAATCCTACAGATGGTTCAATACGATTTTACTACTCTCCAGGATTTGGAATAGTTAAATATCTAAGAAGCTTTAGCAAAATGATTGAATCTCTACATGAGAATTCTAAATTGTCTTTAGCCAAGTGTGAGCAGCTGCAACTACAATTTACCAAACTCTCCAAAAAGACGAATAAAGAGTTATGTTATTTGAAAAAAATCACAAATAAAGAATTCTGTAATCAATCATTTTTAACAATGGAACTTCCTAATGAAACTAATCTAGGCAAGAATAGCAATAGCAGCTTTAGCTTAGAAGAATCAAAAAAGGAGCTAACAAGTGTAAACGAAGAATTACAATATGTAAGTAGAACAGAAGGTGCCTACGGTGTCTCCAAAAGAATACAACCTTTACAGAGACTCTTTAGCAGTCATATTTTAAGAGACTTCGATTTACGCTTAGTAGAAGAGGAATTCTAGGTATACGGATTATGATGTTATGTAGCTTAAAGGACTTTAGCCAAGGAGAACAAATTAAGGAGCTTTACAACGTAAGATAAGATATTTAGCCAAGCCCTTCTAATAAATCGAATTACGACGAATTGATTTTATTTACAAAAAATTTCAAATGTGCTATTGTAAAAGAAAATAATGAAATATTCAATAGTTCGGAGGTATAGCATGGAATTCAAAACAGTAAGTAGATCAGTCGAATCAGTAATGAAAGATGTACAGAAAGGTAAAATCTCATTACAGCTAGACATACAGAGACCAGTTGGTGCTTACAGTACATTTGGAAAATCTATGGTGATTGATAGTTTACTAAGAAGTTATCCACTTGGAATTATCTATATTGTAGTAGAAGAGAATGAAGAAGGTAAAAAGGTAAAATATATTGTCGATGGAAACCAGCGCATTGGAAATCTTAGAAACTTTATTCTTAAAATGGATGGCATTAAAAACTATAAACTTTCAGCAACTTTAGACCCGTTAACCATTGACGGTGTTACATATGAGATTGCAGGCAAGAAATACGATGCTTTAGACGAAGAAGTTAAAAGTGCTTTAGGCGACGCAGCTCTAACTATTTGTGAAATCAGTAATTATACAAGGGAAGAGCTTAATGATTTCTACATAAGAATTAATAGCGGTAAAGCACTCAATCCAACTCAAAAGCTTTTACCTTTAATGTCAAACAAAATGTTAAATGATATTAAAGAACTTGGTGAAAGTGAGTTCTTTGAAAAAGTTTTAACCAAGACACAATTTATCAACACTACAGAAATCTCTATAGTTCTGGAAGCACTTATGCTGATGGAGTTTGGAGAAGATTGTGGTTTTGAAAGTTTACGTAATACAGATAAAATTAAATTTGTTACAAAGTGTAATAGTACACTTAATGTAGAAAATGTGATAGCTGTTTCAGACGCTTTAGACAAGCTTAACGAACATTATACTAAAAAGGTTAAGATGTCTAAAACAATTCTTAGTTTGGCAATCTATGGAGTTTGCAAAGCTCAAATCGAAGGGAAAGACTTAACCAAGTACTTCGAATGGTTAGATAACTTCATTGCTACTTACAAAGAAGACGAAGAGTTCATGCAATTCTGTAGACAGGGAACTGCCAATGCTGCTAACGTAAAAGGACGTTTAGATTACTTTAATAATATAATCGAACAGTTATAATTTTTAAAAATCTAGGCTTTAGCCAAGAAATTGCTTTAGCCCAGGACAACGTGTTTTAAATATGGTGGCGGCCACCCGTATTGCGTTAGCTTGTTCGAGCGCGTAGCGCGAGTCTTACCATCGACTGGAGGTGTGAAGTGCCTGAAGGAGACAATCATAAGCCAACACAATGTCTAAATCAAGGGAGCGTAGCGACCGTCAACAATCTTAAGAGTCTTAAGAACCATTAGTATAAAAGCTAATGGTTCTTTTTATTATACGCAATAACTTTAAAAAATTAGAATTCCTTCACAGCTTTAGCTCAGGTCTGTAACTTCCACAGCTTTAGCCAAGATTCTAAAGTACCTTCACATCTCTAACATAGATCTGAAAATGACCACTACAAATCTAAATTACCAGAAGAACGAATTATAAGATAGAAAATGACATTACATTGAAAGAAAGTGACGGTACGTCAAAGGAGGTAGTAAACATGTCAGAAAAAATACTTTTAGCCGAAATAAGAGATCTATACAGTTCTAATAATTGTGAAGATGTTATTGAAAAGTCTATCAAAAAGATTTATAAAATCTTAAAAAGGAGTGATATAAACAGTGCATTTAAAAACTCTTTTAGGAAAAAGGTTGATATTCCAATCCATAAAATCTTTAAAGATAGGATAGAATACTTTACTACGGATTATATAGATACTTTTACAAATGCGTACACTATCTTATTCATTCTAACAAAATATTTAAGATATTTAGAGAATGACGATTTAAAATACAATGTAATACACAGTGAGAGTACTACATTGTTCACCATTTTTGAATTTATCAAAGAGAATGGTATTAGTTGCCAAACGTCAGAGGATTATTATAGTCTCATAGTTCTGTATGACAATTTAAACAACATGACAGTCAAAGATATTAAATTAGACTTCTTAAAGAAGTGTGATGTTAAACATCCAAAAGATGTGCTAAAGATTATTAATGGTGAGAAAACAGAGGAACAGAGAGATATGCTAAGTCTCAATGTAAATTCTACTGATAAACATGAATCTAGTGTGTTCCGCAAAATTCGACGTAGAAATTCAAAGGTACCATTTGCTATTTATCTATCATTGTTACTTTGTGTACTCACTATTTTAAGCTGTGCTATACCTCCATACATCCCACAACTTTCACTGATTCTATCATCAGCAGCTTTTGCTATTACTGCAATGGTAGAACCCAATGAAGATTTAATCAATGGTGATTCAGAAGCCAGATCCACTTTAACCAAGAACTTCAAAAGTTCCAATGCTTTATCTACTAAGATTCTTGATGGCAGGGGCGATAGCACTGAATCAAGATATTTAGCCAAGAACTCCACTTCAACACAGAACAATCTGGATGTAGGTTCCGATTTAGCCAAGGACTATTCTACTGATAAACATGAATCTAATGTGTTCTACAAAATTCGACATAGAATATTTAAGACATTGTTTATTATCATACTATTTCTATTACTTTGCGTGTTTGTTGCTTTTGGTTATGCTATATCTCTGCAATTCATACCATTTTTAGGATTAGCAGTTTGTGGTATATTTTCCGCGACCGGAATTATTAAAGAATTAACCAATGATGATTCGGATGTCAGATCCACTTTAACCGAGAACTCCACTTCAACACAGAACAATTTGAATGCAGATTCAAATTTAGCCCAGGTTTCTTCTACAGATGCAGAAGCTAGCTATAACGCAGTAAGCTATGTAAACATACAATTACTTTTAGATAAAATAGAAAGAAATATCCAAAAAGGTTACAAATTCCGAAATATTGATATTGCTCGATATAGAAATATTTATTTTAAAGAAATCGTTAATAACTGTAAGACTGATAATTTACCAAAAACCACTATTGATGGTTACGCTAAAGTGTTAAATTCTTTACTGGATGATATGTACGATGCAGAACTGGAAAGTAACATCTTGGAATCCAATGCAGCTTTAGCAACGTTACAATCATTAACACAAATAGATGGTATCCAAAAAGATAGCATACAAGATTTTTGTGTAAACAGATCGCAAGAAGCAGTAGAGTCCATTAATGATTCAGAGTCTACCGATGATTCAGAGTTTACTAATGATTCAGCATCAGACAATTAAGATACAATAATAAGATACAATTAAGAAACAATAAAATGAAAGGAAGGGGTGCTAATGAGTGAATTATTAAAATTAGATTTATTTTCCAATTCTAGTAAAGAAGATATTAACAAAGAAGATATTAACAAAGAAGACTTTAATCAAGACTTTAGTCAAGAAGACCAAACAACCACTACATACATTCCAGAAGAGGGAACATCAGAAGAGCAGTTAATGGAGCAGTTGGGAAATCAATTGGAAGAGCAATTAGTTGAGCAGTTGGAAAATCAGCTGGGGGATCAAACAGAAGATAAAATAGAAGTATCAAGACATGCCTACGAGAGATTACATGAGAGATGTGGCCTCAGTCGTAAAGCAGCAACACGCATGGCTGAGAAAGCTTTCTACATAGGAATGAAACACAGCGATACAAAAGGACAGATTAATCGTTGGATTACATCTCTGTACTTTAACAATAAAAATGCTAACAACATTAGACTGTATGGTAATTTCGCATACATCTTCTGTAATAAAATCCTAGTAACTGTCTTAGAAATACCAAACAATCTAAAGAACCGATGGAAGCCAAAGGATCTTTAAATGGAACATCTCAAAAATGGAACCTAAATCCTAGATGGAAGAGACGACAGACTCGAATCTAGGATATCTTTAGATCCCGGAGGGTATAGAGATGAGGGCCTTGTGATTATCTTTAGATCCCGAGAGCGAAGTGATCTTTAGCCAAAAGCCATTAGTGTAAAAGCTAATGGCTCTTTTTATTACTATGGAATTGCAATAGTCAGCGTAAAAGGAGAATAAGAATGAAGATTTATTTAGTATGCGGTATAGACCATGAGAGTTATGAAAATGTCGAATTCAGCTTTCACAGGAATCTCCACTTAGCAAAGAAACAGGCATTACAAAATATTAAAGACAACGTAATAGCATCAGGCAACGCAGAATTGTCGGAAGATGAGATTATGCAAAACACTCGTATGGATCTATACAAAGAGATGGATAATAATTACAAACGTATCAATGGTACTAGATGTCATAGCTGTGATTGGGAAAATCCTGTACCAAAGGTTGGAGTACTAAGCTTCTACAGTAACCGTATTTTAGAGGTAGAAGTAAATGATGGTGATTTTCTATGCATATGGCATCACGCTTATCAGGGAATTGATATTGGTATTCTAAACATTGGAACAGAGGAGGACTGTATCACTTTAGCCCAGAAAACCTCTCAAGAGGACTACGAGAATTGTGAAGATGCCATAGATTATGAAATTAGTGAGTACAAAGATAGATGGTGTATTAGTTTTGATGATTTAGTTGAATGGAGAGTCTGGAGTGTGATACAATTTAGAGAAGCCAATATAATAGAGTAAAGAAATAATAACAATAGGGAGTAACAGCATGAACAATAAAACTTTTAGAGTACTAAGCATTGATTTTGATTATTTTCAAAATGCTAATGAAAAAGCTTTAATGGAATATCCAGATGGTATTGATTTACAACCAAGCCTTTCTCAACAGGTCTGGAAAGGTAAGTATGACTTTAAGCCATCTGCAGATTTAATAAAGACAGTAACATGTAAAACAAATGAAATGTACTTTGTAGAAAATGTATTCATGAACAACTGTAATCAGGGCATTCCCGTGTTGGCTTGCTTTAGCCACGAATACATCTATGGATTTATACAGGAGCAATTTAGTACTTCTGGAGCAGAAAAGTTAGAAATAGTTAATGTAGATTTCCATGCGGACTACTACAATGATAATGTAAAGAATGATATACAAGATTGTGGTAACTGGTGTTACTTTATTAAACAAGAAATTCCAGGTACTAAAATAACTTGGATTGCTCCAAAGAATTACAAGGAGTTATACGAAGAGCAAGATTACTCTGGTATTGATAAAATCACAACAGACTTATCTATTTTAAAGCAGAATGATTATGATGCTATTTTTCTCTGTAGAAGTGATAACTGGTTACCTCCACATTTGGACAATCATTTCCAACAGTTTCTTCATTTCTTTTATTCTCCTTTTCGGAAGCGAAGCAGCATATCATTCCACTTCACACCGCCGTGTGTGGAAGCTGATACACCCTGCCAGATAAATCCAGCTTTTTCATAAAGAGGACGCAGATGATCCTTACATGTTAGCACAACACCGTCTTGTC
>ENA-OPBF01001004-OPBF01001004.1-human-gut-metagenome-genome-assembly--contig:-NODE-1004-length-19893-cov-2.514165_pt1 | contig 19893 bp, 18 predicted proteins | sample MGYA00241067_ERZ501450 | MGnify/ENA primary metagenome ERZ501450 (study PRJEB25962, sample SAMEA2042516) | human gut metagenome | biome: human gut; feature: human-associated habitat; material: faeces... | reverse complement strand
GAGCTCATTGACGAAAAGATCGAACAGTTCAAGCGACAGGGATGTACCCTGTTTGTATAAGGCCGCTGCATGTAACGCACAGAGTCAGATTTCCATGCATCTGGAATCCGGCTCTGTGTTATTTTTATGTTTTATGAAGGTTTCCATCCGGCATCAGCTCCACGCAGGCAATCTCGGGAATGTTATTGAACCGCGGAACCAATTCCGTATTTCCAAGACCGGACGACAGCACCAGATGCCGTTTTCCATCTGGTATGCTTGATACAAACGACCGCGTGAAAAACCCCCTTCAGCTGTCCCGGAAACCATCCCATGTCCGGCGCATAAACACCGCCAATGCCAGGCAGAATGACCTGGCCGCCGTGAAGATGGCCGGAAAATACGCAGTCAATGTCCCACTCCTCCAGCCCGTCATTTTTCAGCCAGGCAATCGGAAGATGGCTGAGCAGGATTTTGTAACGGTCGGTGTTCTCAAAATCCCACAAGAACTTACACTCTCCTGGATCCGCTTCGCCAGTTTCCAGATATTTATCCGGGAGACAGTAACCGTAAATGCCGCCGATACGGAGGGGCTGGCTGTTGATGGTGATATCTTTATATTCATAGTTCAGGACGGTGGCGCCGGCGGATTCGTAGAGAGCTGTAATGTCTGTACCGTAGTTCTGCTCGTATTCCAGTTCATGGTTGCCGAGGGAGATGTATGTTGGGGCGATTGCAGATAATTCTGCCAGCAGCGTTACCGCAATATGATTATCTGGCTCATTTGCATTTAGAAGATCACCGGTGATCATAATCAAATCTGGTGACTTCATTGCTGCTTTAGAAATCAGATGTTTATTATCCGAGCCAAAGATGCTGTTATGGAGATCTGTTATTTGTATCAGACAAATTTCTTCCGAAATTTTCTTCGATTGCAGTATATATGTTATGCTGTTTAGATTATATTTCGATTTTATAACACTTTTTCCTGTTATTCACAGAAGCATAACAACCAATATGCCCACTACCCTACGCAGCTTGTACCCGTTTTTACATCGTTTTCTCATTCTATTTCTAACCATCTTATATTTTAGATCGAATCATTCTCAGCAGATTCTGCCATTGTCTTCTCACTCTAAAAAAGTTGACTTTTTCAGGATATGCTAATACATAAAAATCATAATTATTTTTAAAACGTACAATCCCCTCTTTTTCTGCCTGCTCCAGTGCTTTTCTATACTGCTGTTGAAATTTTTCTCCTCGTTCTTTATCAAAATCTTCTTTCCATTTTTGGCACTTTATCAAATCCCACTGCGCTGAATTCAGCAGTTTTAACAATGCCGCCTGATAAAGTTCTTTACACCTTTTTTTCTTAAAAAATTTTATTCTTTCTTCCTGTGCATCATATTCGTCAAATCGTTTATTGAGCGTCAAATTTTTTGTTATTCCACACGGATTTGTAAAATAGAAATAAAATACAATATCTGTTACTGCTATTCTCTCACTTCTATAATACAATTGATACGTAATATATTCATCTTCAAATAACCTCCCTTGCGGAAAACGGATTCCATTAAATACTGTTTTCTTAAATAATTTTCCACAACAGGATATATATTTTTCCACGTTTTGACCACAAAAAAGTTTGCTTTCAATTTCCAATCCAGACTGGATTTCCACACAATTCTTGATTTGTAACTCAGCGCATGTATCTACTTCTTCTATCTCAGCAAAACGTTTTAATCCGCAGATAAAGATATCCGCATTTTCCTCTTTCAAAACTTTCAGCTCTGTTTCAAGCATTTTACTATGCACCACATCATCCGCATCAATAAACATTACGTATTCCCCTGATGCAATTTCTAAGCCCGCATTTCTAGCAGAAGAAAGCCCCCCGTTTTCTTTATGAATCACCGTTATTGTCTTCTGTTTTTCAGCATATTCATCACATATCTCGGCCGAACCGTCTGTTGAACCATCATCCACTAAAATAATTTCATATTCCTGACAACTCTGTGCCAGCACACTGTCGATACACCGTTTTAAATAGCTTTTCCCTTGATAAACCGGAATTATAATACTAACCGTTATCATATCTGATCCATCCTTTTATTTTCAAGTAGATTTTTTCTCCCAAAAGCTTTTTAATCATACGATTCGGAAGATATTTCCAATCATTTTTCTTTTCCTCTAACAATGCCTGACGATGTTTTTTATGATACTCTCTTTCTGCTCTTTCCATCCAGCTTGCATGAAACCAATGAACCGAAATTGTTTTTTTTGATTTTCTTCTATATCCTGTTTCAAAATCAATGGGGCACATACAAATGGATGGTAAAATCATAATATTTCCCTCTAAAATCTGCTGCTTATCTTTTTGTTCCAGTCCGTGTTTCAAAAAGATTTCTGTATTAATAACCGGGCATGTCTTCTTATTTTCTGATCCGTCCTCTAAAATAAACGGGATCGTTTGATACATTTCCATCATTTCATACAACAAACCGCATCCCCGTTCAGCGCCAAATCCAAGCCCCGTAGAAATATATTTTTTATTTTCAAATCCAAAAAAAGCACTGTATTTTAGCAGAAAATCAATCTTTTTCACTAATTCTACATCTGTATCAAAATATATCCCTCCATATTCATACACAACCCGGAGTCTTACATAATCTGTAACGAATGCCCACTTTTTCCTATGATATGCGTCAATTACATACTGCGGGCATTCTTTTATATTAAAATTTTTTTCATTCCATTCTACAATAAGATAGTCTGGACAGAACTTCTGCCAGCTTTGCATGCATCGCCTGACCGAATCTGGAATTGGCTTTCCCCCAAACCAGCAATAATGTATTTTTTTAGGAATCATCTCTCTCACCCACGCATTTCAAATCGTCTAATCGAATTTTCCCCCAGGCATTTACGTTCCAGTTAATCTTTAAAGCATGTTTACTATCCTGAATTTCAAATGTAAATGCCGGAAACACTGCATCCAAGTCATCGTAAGTTCCCATTTCGTTTACATTATAAATCACCAGCAATACGAAATATTTTCCCGGTACAAGTCCACGCAGCAGCAATTCCATTTCCAATATTTTGCTTCTTCCTGCCGAAAAGGATGTAAATTCCTGCAAAATTCCCGCTGCAACAGATCCTCCATCTGCTGATCTTATTTCTGCCCTCACGGATAGATTTGAAATATTTGTTTTGGCCTCAACCGACAAATCAAATTTCAGCTTTTCCTCAAATTCATATACCGGTACCTGTTTGTCCATAAGATGCACATGTGTCATTTTCGCCTTAATAACTGGCGGCAGATGTGCCATTCTCTTATTTTTCAGATCAATATCTACACTTCCGTTTTTAACAGCTGTATCCATATACAAATCAATTGCTCTTTCTACCCCGCCGTCAAATATCAGTTCGCCGTGATCCAGTACAAGGCAGCGGGTACAAAGCTGACGAATGGTATTCATATTATGACTCACATAAAGAATCGTTTTTTCTTCTGAATTTGCCGCCTCTCCCATCCGTCCAAGACACTTCTGCTGGAATTTCATATCTCCGACAGCCAGAACCTCATCCATAATCATAATTTCACTATCCAGATGAGCTGCCACAGAAAATGCAAGTTTAACATACATCCCACTGGAATATCGTTTTACAGGCGTATCGATAAACTCTCCACATTCGGAAAATGCAATAATCTGATCCAGTTTTTCTCCGATTTCTGCACGGCTCATCCCCAATATTGCCCCATTCATATAAATGTTTTCACGTCCCGTTAATTCCGGATGAAATCCCGTTCCTACTTCAAGCATAGATGCCACACGGCCATTCATTCCAATGCTTCCTTTTGTTGGTGCCGTTACTCTTGACAGCAGTTTCAGCAATGTCGATTTTCCTGCTCCATTGTGTCCGATAATCCCTACTGCTTCTCCTTTTTCTACCTCAAATGAAATATCCTTCAGCGCCATAAAACGTTTTCCATACTCTGGTGTTTTCTGGCCTATTTTCAGTGTCGGATCTTCTTTTTTTCTTATTTTTGCATGGAATCGTTCCAGATCTTCCCGTAATGTTGTTCCCCCGATTGCACCCAGTCTATATTCTTTTGATACATGATCTATTTTGACCATAATCTGTTTTTCTGCCATCCTGTTCTCCTTAAATGGTATCCATAAATGTTCTTTCCACTTTATTGAATAACACAATTCCAAGTACAAATAAGATCATTGTGCTTCCCCACCCCATTCCATAGTATCCTGCATGAAAATATCCTGTTCCGAAAAAAATATAGCGGAATGAAGTGATGATCGGTGTCATTGGATTCAGCATATAAATCTTCATATATTTTTCAGGTACAAGCCGCAATCCATATGCAACTGGCGTTCCATACTGCCATAATTGTAATCCAAAGCCTATCAGCATCGCCAAATCACGATATTTTGTTGTAAGCGCTGAAACAATAATTCCAACTCCCATCGCCAGCATCATCATCTGAATGATCAATATTGGAAATAGAAAGAGATACCCGGACAATCGAATTTCCATTTTCCCTTTCCATATAAAATACAGCAAAAAAATCAAAAACATGGCAAATTGAATACCGAAGGAAATCAAATTAGATATGGTTGACGCTGCCGGAGATACCAGCCTTGGAAAATATACCTTTCCCATAATAGAACTGTTTGTTATAAATGTGTTTGCCGTACTGCTGACCGTCGATGAAAAATAGCTCCAGCAGATCGTACCTGCCATATAGAACAGAAATGCCGGAATTACGGTTTCTTCTGTTGCTTTCACATCCAGCGTAGTCAGGTTTGCCAGTGAACCAAAAATCACAGTGAACACTATGGTTGTTAACAGGGGCTGTATCACCGCCCACAAAGGCCCTAAAATTGTCTGTTTATATTTCGAAATAAAATCTCTTCTCACAAATAAAAAAATCAGGTCTCTATACTCATATGTTTCCTTTAAATGAAGATTGATCCATTTTGAATTTGCCGTAATAACTGTTTTAAATTGTTGTTCCATCTTTTTCTCTCTAACCTTAAACTTTGATTTTTCTTATAAATATTTTGATTCTTTTCGGTATCATGGAACGAAGTTTTCTCACAAACAGAATTCTGTTTCTTCGTTTCTGATACCACCGTTCCACACATGCATAGTTCTGTTTTTGCAGTTTCATTACTTTCTCCCGCTGCCGTTTCAGTGCAGACGGCTGTACCAGCTGTGCATTATATTTTGCTGCCTGCTGATAAGATGACGGATATTTTATAATGTTACTTCCATATTTCGCAAGCATAGTCCTTCCCTGCTCATTATTCACAATCAGACAGGAGACTCCTTTTTCTTTCTCTATTTCACCTCCATATTTTTTCAAATATTCCGGGTGCACCAGCTCTATCCCCCAATAATCTCCTATGGTAATATCCCCCTGACGATATTCTGATGCAAACGGACAAAAATAGCAGCTTTTCCGGTATGTGTATCCATTTAAAAACATTTGATAATAGGAGCTTTCTTCCGGTTCAAAATATCTTTCTTTCTGACTTCCATCCCTGTTCTCCAATATCATTTTTCCGTATAACTTCCACCCGCTGCTTTTATCTCGAAAATAAAATCCTGCTATTTTTTTTCCTTCTTTCGATTCTATGTATCCTAAATAATTCTGGAATAATTTTGCGCTCGGTACACCATGACATATAATTTCTATTGTATATAAATTTGCATACGTTCTCTGAAGGTATCCTCTCAGTCCTGCTATCTGACAAGGCGTTCCACTAAACAACACAGTCTCGTTATGTTCCAGATGCCGCTTAATTTCAACATATACATTTTCCAAATTGCTTTGTACATATTTTGAACCCTTTAATTTACAAAGTTCCTCTATCTTATCTATCCCGATATGTTTTATTACTAAGTTTTGGTTTTCATAAAGCATAGCACATCCATAGACAATTCCTTTTCTTTTTAACACTTCCTGCGCCAGCACGGTAAAGATTCCCCCCGAAGCATTTTCTTCCAGATCAGCGTCCTTTGCCTGTGCCGCATACGTTTCTTTTCGTGATTGCTCTTTTTTCTCAAAACTGCAGACTTTTAAACATTTTCCGCACTCCGTACACTTCGATTCATCTATTTTAGGGTAATCAAAACCATTTTTATCCTCTTCCATGTAAATCGCATGTCTGGGGCAGCATTTACTGCAGGCTCCACATCCACAGCAATTTGTCTCATTCTTTTCGGAAATTATATTTCTCATTTACCCCTTTCCCTATTCTAATGCTTCTTTTATTGCTTCAAGCTTTCGATACTGATATCTTGTGTCCGGTTCCAGAAAAGCACCTTCTCCCCATTCATTCCATGCATTAATAAATATTACCGGCTTTTCCTCTTTCCGTGCTCTTTGTACCAGTATTTTCATATATTCAGCAAACTTTTCTACGGAAAATCCACTGACCATAACTCCATGTTTATTTCTTGGCGTATTATCCCAATCCACAAAACACCCCGGCCAAAAATTTTTCTTCCATTTCGCATTTAAAATCAAATCCCATATCTCATCGTAAAAATACATTCCCAGACTCTGCTCTTTCTTCCAATACATTCTTCCTTTCTTCTTTCGACATTTTCGATAAAACGACACCATTTCCTCTCCACAAAATTTTCTGATCAAAGAAATTTTTCTGCTTGTTCCAGGTAGCTCCTGGCTTTCGATATTTCGTGAATATACAGGCTCAAATTCAATTTGATAATCAAAAATATCGTTTCTGTAATACATATCTGAATAATACGCCGGAAATTGAAAGGCCAGACATAAATCCGGAAAACCTTCTTCTTTTGCTCTTCTTCTAAAATACGATGCCATCTTATAAATATCGATCATTTGTTCCGGCTTATAAACAACGAGCAATGGGCACCCATCTACTGTTATATATCGTTCATCTTGAAAAAAATTCAGCAGATACTGAAAGTGCCGTTCCCACTCTTCTTTTCCGCCATAATCCTGCTCCATGATGATTTCCTGATCTCCACCATCCCAGTTCTTACTCCAGTTTTCATTGGCCCAGCAAAAGCAAAATGGGATCTCTATTTTTTTGTTTTTCAGCATTTGTTCCGCCGGTTTTTCCAACAACTTCTCACCATGTTTAAACCAATAATGATAATAGCAAAATCCGAAAATCCCATATTTTTCTGCCAGATTACTCTGCCAGATCTTTACCTGATCATCCATTAAATCATAATAGTTAAGGTCCAGTGGGATTTTGGGCTGATCATGCCCGGAAAATAATGCTTGTGCTTTTCGTACATTTGTCCATTCGGTAAACCCCTTGCCCCAGCATTGGTCGTTCAATGGTATTGCATGAAACTGAGGCAGGTAAAATGCAATCAGCTTAACTCCTTTCCCATCCTTAACTTCTGCCATTTTTCTTCCCCTCACCTTCTGTTTTTTCCATGATTTTTTCAAAACATTCCAAAAGACATCTCAAACGAGTTTCAAACTGAAAGCTCACATCGCTTTTCTTCTGAATTTCAGCAATTTTTTTGAGTCTCTGATATCTTAATGCACGAAATTTATAAAATTGATATATGCCTTCTCTCCCATATCGTTTCCAGAAATACGTCATCGTTCCATTTATTCGAAAGGTGAATTGTTTTTCATTAAAATCATGCTGTTTCTCTAAAGTCGCTCCCTCCAGATGAATAATCTTTGCCTGTGGTATATTATAAATTTTTTCACCTCTTTTTTTAATTCTCCAGGACAGCTCTTCCTCCTCTGCATACATAAAAAAATCCTCATCAAATCCTCCCAACTGCTCAAAGAGTTTTTTCTTCACCATCATGTCTGCCCCAAATATATAGGCAACTTCTATCTTTTGATTAGTATCGTTAAAATCTTTTCTTCGTATCTGCAATGCAGGATGTTTTCTGTATAATTTTTGTTCTGCTTTTGACAGCATCAAATACCGCCAGGATGCATATCTCTTTTCCGTTCCCAAATCATCAAACCTTAAACAAAAAGACGGACACGGCATTCTCTCCGGTGTATATAAATTTCCGCCTGTACATCCCATATCTGGATTGTTTTTCATCTCTTCCCATAAAATTTTTACTGCATTGTTCATCAAAACCGTATCAGGATTAAGAAAAAATACATAATCCCCCGCTGCGTATTTTGTTCCCAGATTGTTCGCTTTTCCAAATCCAAGATTTATTTTTGCCTCTATCATCTTAACGCTGTTTTCAAATTCCGCCTGTAATCTTTCTGCTTCTTTGTTCTTTGATGCATTATCCACGATAATAATCTCAAATTTTACATCCGCAGTTTGTTGAAATATTGAATTGACACAATCGATTGTTAAGTCTATGGAATTGTAATTAACAATAATAATTGAAACATCCATACGCTATCCTTTCCATTTTATTTTTTCCTTTATGCTCTCATACCTCTCTTTTCCTAAAATACTTCTGCATATTCTGTTCGGCAGATGAATCATACAGTCCATATTTCTTAGATATTTTCTTTTTTTCTTTTCTTTTTCTGTAAGCCATGATGCTTCAAAATGATGAATCGAATATGTATTATCTGTCAATTCACACTTATGACTTTTCCAATTGATCGGGCAGAAATACTCTGCTGGATAAATATGAAACTTACAAATTTCCTGTTCCACATTTTCTTTCTTCATTCCCAGTTTTACCAGTGCCGCTGTGTTATAATAAGGACACGTTTTTAAATTTTCTTTTTTCTTCTCAGCAAAATCAATCTCTTTATAAATATCCATCATCGCCTTCACGACCGGATGAAAAGCAGATGCGCCAAACCCCTGTCCCGTATTCACATAAACCTCATCACATTCTTCATCCACTTTCTTCTCAAATCCGATATAGCCATCTGTTTCTAACAAATCATCCAGTGATCGAATTAGTTCGACATCCGTATCAAGATAGATTCCTCCATACTGGTAAATAATATCCAGTCTGGCATAATCAGATACAAACCCCCAGCGTTTTGCCTGATACGCCTGCTCCATATATTTATTTTTATGAACATCATAATTCTTGCTGTTCCATTCCATAATTTCATAATCCGGACAATATTTCTGCCAGCTCTTAATACATTCAATTACCAGCAATGGTTTTTCGTTTTCCCCAAACCAACAATAATGAATTTTTTTCGGTATCATATAAACTCCTGGCAATAAATAGAATATTTTGCATAATCTTTATTTAAAATTGCTTTTGCAAGAAAATAATATCTGTCCTTTTTTTTCAAATACTCTTTAAAATTAGTACAGACAAATTCACATTCCCCTGCAAATACAGCCTTTTTTATTTTTTCCGGCAGCATAACAATCCTCCGGCAGGTAAATACAATCTGTCTCATTACCCTTTGATAATTCTCGTAGTCAAAAGGAATCTCCATTTTCTTTTGAATCTCAGCCATTAACAGCATAATCCAATAAGAATCTACTCTTTTTGAATTTTCATCATGCTTCTGTGTAATACTCTCTCCATGAATTCGATATGCATACACTACATCAGACAAACAATCCACTTTATTCGCCATTGGAAAAATCACAGCTCCGATAATTGCATCCTCATACCAATAGCCCTCCGGAAATTTCAATCCTTCCCACAGTTTTGCTTTCATCACCTTTAAACAGGGGCCTCCCCAATATTGATTTCTTTCTTTTGGCAAATGTTCTTTTTTTATCATTCCAAGAAAACCATTTTTATCAAAGCGATAGCCATTTCCCTCTACAATATCCGCATCTTCCAGATACGCTTTTGACAGCAAACACTCTATTGCATTCGGTAATAAAACATCATCCGAATCAACAAACATAATGTATTTGCTTTTTACTCTTTCAAGTCCTGCATTTCTTGCACCCGAATACCCTTTATTCTCCTGCCGAATAACTTCTACACATGGATTTTTTATGTATTGATTTAAAATTTGCCCGCTTCGATCCGTCGATCCATCGTCAATTGCAATTATCTGAAAGGAATATTTTGTTTTTTGCAGGACGATCGACTCCATACATTCTTTCAGCCAGTTTTCCGAGTTATATACAGGCACTATAATCGTGAGATCATATCGAATCTCTCTGCTCCTGTTTTCAGAAAATACATCCGGTGACACGGGCGGTGCAACATCCATCAGTATTCTCTTCGCATCCTGTGAAGAAAATGTAATCTTTTCTTCCCGTATCTCATAAGCAATCCATGCCGCTATTCTTTTAAAAATCATTTTCAACCTCCCTTTAAATCAGGCTGAATATCCACCACCAGTTTTTCTTTATCATATACAACAATATTTTTTGTTTTTCGGGCACATCAAATTCCTGTATTTTTAATGGACATCTTCTCACTACAGGATCGTTCAGTAGTTTCCTACAATACACTTTTCTCTCACTCCTGTCTGTCATTTTACCTCTTTCCTTCAGTCCAACTAATATAACAAACCATGTCAGCCAGTTCAATTGCTGCTCAAAACAATACTCTTTTCTATTTTTGAATTCTATCTCTGCATGTTCTATTATTTTCTTACACGATTCCCATCTTCCCTCTCGAAATGATTTCGAAATAGAATCTGGATTATACCAGTAATGATAAATTCCGGCTTCTTCTTTATAGTAAAATTTTTGTGTACATAAAATCACTTTTGCACTGAAAAGGATGTCTTCACTAAACTTAATCTCTTCGAAAAAAAATATCTGATTTTTCTTCAAAAAATCCGTTCTATACAATGCTCCCCATGCCCCAACAACAGGTCCCAAAGTTAATTGCCTCGTAGCCAGCAGTCTTGGATATATTTCTTGTAAAATTCTCTTTCTATCATAAATTCCTCCCTGCATTTCTCTTACTGTTTCCACTCGACATGGAACATTTCTTTCCATCCCTGGCCATTCTGTCCGAAATGCTCTATATCTGACGAAATCTACCTGATATTTCTGCGCCAGCTCATAGAGCTGCTGCAGTCCGTCTTTTTCCAGCCAGTCATCACTGTCCAAAAAGAAAATATATTTTCCAGTTGCCACTGTTATTCCCCTGTTTCTTGCAGACGCAAGTCCTCCATTTTTTTTATGAATCACTCGCACTCTTCTATCTTTTTCCGCATATTGATCGCATAAAACCGGACTCTGATCCGGTGATCCATCATCAATCAATATGATTTCTATATTTTCTACCGTTTGATTCCGCACGCTGTTTACACAACGTTCTATGTAGGCTTCGACGTTATAAACGGGGATAACAACAGATATTATCGGCCTATTCATTTTTCTTTTCTCCTGTTATTTTCGCTAAATATTCTTCTGCTTCTTTCCTCTCTTTCTGCAGGATGAACTCGATCCTTTGCCAGTTTATCTTTTTTGCTGTCTGCAGTTTTTTCACATGATCCATCTTCCTGTCCTCCACTCCAAATACTTTCAATAAATCATTCATCCGCGTATTGATACGTTCTTTTCTTTCGATCACAAAAAATTCTTTATGGAAAATTATTGCAAACGCTGTTGCATGAAATGAATTAGAAACTACAGCTTCCGCATTTAAAATTAAATTTACAAATTCCAACGGCCCAATATCTGCACATACTTTGTCACAGATTTCTGTTTTAAAAACCGACCAGATCTCTGTTTTTGTTTTTTTAGAAATTTTTTCCGCAATTTCTTCTGCCACGCAGTTTTTATCAAAATCATAAAGCAGCACATACTTTTTATTCGTCTCTGTTTCCGGCAATATTTTTTTCCACTGACACTGTTTCAGCAAAAAAACGGGATCACAATTTCTTTGAGACTGAAGTCCCATTTGCTTCACCAATGCAGCTCCTGTCTGCTCTCTGACCGAAACAGCATCAAAGGATTTAAGCCATTCCTTCATACGCTGTCGGTCTTCTTCTTTTAACGCATCAACTGCAAAACTCGCCGCATACGATGCCCTTCTTCCCTTTTCCGTAAATTGCAGAAAGAATGCAGGATCTTTTCCATTTGGAAAGATTGGATTCCATATCTGATCGCTCCCTGCCAGATACAGGTCTGCTTCTTCTATATTTTTTAGTTCTTCACACGTTCTATATGTTGTATCTGTCAGTTCTAACGCATTTTTCCGGAAAGCATCAAATCTATATTTTCTTTTACTGAATAATTTTTTTATTCTTCCTGGCATCTTCACCAGCAAATAAATCTCTCGAATTCCTGCCCTGTCATATTCTGGATTATTTACCGCTTTCAGACTATAATGCCTGCTTAGGTAGTCCGGCTTATAGTCAATAATTTTTACCTCATGACCGCAGTCTTTCAAATATTGCATTAATGCATATGCCTGTAAGCTTGCGCCTGCATTATATACATCATGGCAAGTGATAATTCGTATTCTCATTTCTATTCTCTGCAAATACACTCTATTTTGTTGATTTCCTGCCTGTTAGAATAATCCTTTTTCCTGCACTCCTGCACCAGCTTTTCAAGCCATTTCGGTTCCCGTAATATTTCACTGATTTTTTCTCCACACGCTCTGTTTTCCAGCGGCACTATGATTCCATCTATTCCGTTTCTCAGCTGACTTTCTGCTGTTGGATATCCCGTAATAATCACCGGTTTTCCAAGCATTTGAGCTTCCCTTACAGCTACACAATTCCCCTCATATCTTGATGGCTGCACATAAACATCACACGCCCTGATATATGGATATGGATTCTCTTTTTTCCCCAGAATTTTTACATATTGTTTCATTCCTGTCTCACATATTCTTTTACGGACTTGCTTTTCATTTTTTCCAAAACCAATTAAATACCAGGTTACTTCCAATCCATTCTGCCTGATTTGCCGACAGATATCCGGCACATTATCAAAATTTTTAGCATAGCAGAACCTGCCAATTGACAATATTTTTATCCCCGATGCATTCATTTCTTTTTCCACCGAAAAACTTTCTGCCTGTCTTTTGATGAGCTGTTCCGGCAAAATATTTTTTATCAATATAATTCTATTTTTTAATGTAGGAAATTTCTTCAAAAATTCTTTTGTAACTGCCTCTGAGATAGATGCGATATAATCATATGCCTTCCACATTTTTGTTTCGGATAAAATATCAATCTGCACCTGGGAATAGTCCGTATGGATCCATGCGATTTTTTTCTTAGCATTTACTTTCTTCGTTACAATATAATGTGGTGTCAGAAAACTTACCGCCAGATCATACTCCTTTTGGGGTTGTATTCGCGGCATAAAAGGGCTGGTATATTTATGGCTATATTCTAAATTCACATCACTGTCTCGGTAATTATGCTTATGATCATAAATCACCGCCGCTGTTTTTCCATATAGCCTTGCCATTGTTAATAAAACATGTCCCTCTTTTAAAGTTGCCTTCATTGGGTGCGCCAAAACTGTATACGCAGCTTTTGGCGGAAGCAGATGGACTTTATCCGGAATCGCATCCATTAATTCTCCTTCCTGACGAAGCAAAAAAAGATCTATTTCCCATTTGCTTTCATCCAGTGCTTCTAAAAATCCTATCAGACTTCTTTCCGCACCACCCAATTCCAGTGCATGTGATACAATTAACATTGTTCTCTTCATATTCGAAACCTCTTAAATACATCTACTCCCCAAATCCTATGAATCGGTCTTGTTATCTTCCCTCGTAATTTTTGTGCTGTGTTCATCCAGGATGCCGCATACCAATGAATAGAAACCGTATCTGCTGTTTTTTCCAGCTTTCCCGTTGCACTGTCATATGGATTCAAAACATTCACCGGATACACTGCCGCTTCCCATACTTTTTGTTTCTGCCCATTCTGTTTTAAGCCTAATGCTGTCAATGCTTTTGTATTCAGTTCCGGACACATTCTTACTCCATTCTTTCCATCCAACAGTGCATCATATTCTTTCAGCATCGCCTGAATTACTGTTCCATGCGCAATGGACCCAAAGCCCAGTCCCGTATTTACATACCGCTTATTTTCAAATCCGAAATATGCATCTTCCCGCAATAGCTTTTCCAGTGGCCGAATCACTTCCACGTCTGTATCCAAATAGATCCCTCCATACTTTTCCACCGCCCAAAGTCTGACATAATCGCTTAAATATGCATACTTTTTTTCCGCATAGCACATTCGTGTATATCCATTCATGTCTATGTCAAAATTTTCTTTATTCCATTCGATCATTTCATAGTCCGGGCAATACTGATGCCAGCTTTCTATGCACTTTAAAGCTAATCGGGATTTCTTCCCTTTCCCAAACCAACAATAATGTATTTTCTTCGGTATCATGCATCCATCCCTTTCTATCACATCTTTTATTCACTGGTTATCATTCTTGCATTGCTTTCTAATTTTCTTTTATGAAAATAGTCATAGACTTTCTCTGGCAAAATTCCCACAAGAATTGGCCGCATCGTATATAGGTATCCGCTTATCGGCAGCCCCAGTTTTCGGACCGCTATTCCTTTTACGTAGGCCTCATTTATTCTGTATCGAAGCTTTCTTCTCTTATATGCTGCTCTGTCATCCCGCATGAGATAAAGCTGTTTTGGAATATTTTTACCTCTGTATCCCGCCTCATACATTTTTATCCATAAATGATAATCTTCTACCCGTAAAATACTTTTTTTCTCTGTGTATCCAGCCACTGCATCGTATGCTTCTTTTCTTACCATACATGGTGCATGGCAAAACGGAGATCCATACAGAAAATCCTTTTTCTTTGGATATTCCGGATGGCTTATCTTTCCCCATATTCCTGTTTGATCAAAATATCCCATATCTGTGCTTACGATTGAAATTGTTTTCTCTGTTTCCAATGTTTCATATTCAGCCGCAAATCGTTCCGGCAGACAGATATCATCCCCATCCATTCTTGCAATGTACTTTCCTTTGGCCGCTTTCAGACATCGGTTCAAGGTATAATTAAGTCCCCTGTTTTCTCTGTTTCTCAGTAAGATCATTTTTTCCGGATATCTTTTTATATAAAGCTCTGCCACTTCGTACGTTGCATCGGATGATCCATCATCGCACATAATCAACTCCCATTCTTTCATTGTCTGGTTTAAAATCGACTCAATTGCTTCTGACAGCGTATCCGCACAGTTATACATTCCCATAATTACACTGATCTCTGGATTTTTCATATAAGCCCCCATATAAAATGCATCTGATAATAAAAGAATCCAATATATCCCAAAACAGCAGCACTTTTTATAATTTTCGCCGAATTCTCTGTAAAAATATTTTCCATTTCCCAGGGAAGCAAAATGGACGCAGAATACACAGATCCATAGGAAATCAGCCGTCCTATGAATATACCGGAAGTTTTCATCGATACAACTGCAATTCCACTTGTTAGGATTGAGAAGTTTGTCATAATGTTAATTACCGGGTTATCCGCTTCTTTGATCTGCCTGCGTCCAACCACAGAAAAAATCATAGGAATAGAATAGACGAATACTCTGATTGGATTGGTTCCATTATCCTCCCACTCTTTCCAGTCCGTTACCATATTAGAATACTGTGTATTTGACAGCGCATCGTTCATCCCATCTGTAAACCTGTTTACAAATATCAGTATTAAAATGCATCCTAAAATACACAGCACACTCTTTTTATTCCATGCTTTCCCCTGCACAATAAAGATAATCGGTACCATAAGAAGCGCTGACGCATGGAACGTTGCCCCTAACAGGATAATTACTGTCAGTGATACATATTTTCTTTTCAGAAGCAATGGAAATCCCGCCATAATAATTGCAATTGCCAAAAACTGGCGAATACCATTCTGACACCAGGACATGTAATCCGTTCCTGCAACAAAAATAAATATACTCATCCAATAGTTTTCACTATATTTCCGGTAAATAAATGCCATGCATAACATTTGTACTGCAGCTATGATCAGAAAAAAACAAACAGATGAATTTCCAATAAAGCTTTTTAAAACCACCATGAAAACGGAAAAACCTTTATCTTTTTTTATTCCCTGAAGATAGAATGGGAGCTCAGCTATCCTATTCGGTGCTTCGCTGAAAACTCTCCGGTATGCATAGGTGTCTCCAAAATTATCAGATCGTAATGCTGCTGCTATTATGTACGGAATCACCAGCAGCACCGCCGGTGCCATCTGCCATCTTTCTTCGATCCTTCCCATAACGATCTCCTGCTTTTTCGGCAGAAATCTTGTCAGAATTATCCCTGCTGTCAAAATCCAAATTAATTGAAACCAATAGTTCGTTATGGACATCTTTCACATCTCTCCTTTTGTTTTACTAAAAGTCTCTTTTTTCATCCTCTCGCAGACTCTGCACTGTTTTCTCCACCACAACTTCTTTCCGAAACTCTCTCTCCATCTTCTCTCTCCCCGCCTGTCCCATCTGCTCTCGTTCTTCTCTGCTGCAATGCAGCATCTCTTTCATTGCGTCATACAGCATCTCTTTATTTTTTACCTCAACCAGCAGACCGCTTTTCCCATTTTCTACGCTCTCCCTGCACCCCGGAATATTGCTTGTGATGACTGGGCGGCCTGTGGCGGCGGCTTCTAAAATGACATTGCTCATTCCTTCATGGTAACTGGGGAGCACTACGCAGTCTGCTTCTATGTAAAACGGACGTGGATCCGACTGAAAGCCGTAGAAATGGGCGATGCTGTGTTTTTCCAGTTCTTTTACCTGCTCTTTGTATTCATCTTCAAAAAAACCAACCAGATCAAGGACAAAGTTTTCGTTTTCTTTTTTCAGATGCCGGACGGCATAAAACAGTTCGTCGATTCCTTTTTCTTTCATAATTCGTCCAAGATACAGGAAATGGATTCGTGTGTGCTTCGGATAAGGCTGCATTTTGTATCTTTCCAGATTAATTCCTGCCCCGGCCAGGACGATCTGGCGATCGGCGGATATGATTTTTCTTTTACAAAATTCACTGGCATTTTCTTTGTTTTCAAAAAAGACGTATTTCACTTTTTGGAACGCTTTTCGATATAAAATTGTAACAAGCCCAGTTAAGACTGGTTTTTGAAATGCTGTTCCCAACCCCTGTACATTGGCATAATACGGAATTTGCTTTCGGCCGCTGAGCAGGCCTATGTAGATATTCGGTTTTATGGAATAGGTGAGTATAAGATCTGGTTTCACTTTTTTCAGCAGGCGCTCATAATCCCATAGCAGCTTTGCTTCCGTAAATGGATTCACCCCACGGCGGTTCATGGATATTGGAATGCACTGGATTCCCATGTTCTGGAAATCTTCTTCATGCCCGACAAATGGCATCGCCAGAATCACTTCATACTCCTTCTGCAATGCTTCCGCCAGTTCTCTTCGAAACTGCCAGAACATATACGAATGGTTTGTTACAATCAGAAGTCGTTTTTTCATTGCTCTTTCCCGTTTCATGTAATATCCCGCATTATTTAATTACTTATTTCATTATTTCTTTTATAAATTATATCATCTTTCCATTAATATGCAATTACTTTTCTCATTATTTTCCGGTGATTTTCTTTCGTTTTCGACAGCATCCACTCTGCTTTTACTTTTTTCTTCTCTCTTCCCCATTTACTGCCATCTGTTTTCCATCATTCCCTCATGAATTCCATCCTGCCGCAGTACCGCGCCGGCTGTCTTCCAGAGGCATTCGAGGTCCATTCCGAACGCAATGTGATGCACATAATATCCGTCCAGTTCCGCTTTCTCCCGGATCGGAAGTTCATCCCGCCCATGGATCTGTGCCCAGCCGGTGAGGCCCGGACGGACACTGTTTGCGCCGTACTGCTCCCGCTCAGAGATCAGATCCTCCTGATTCCAGAGCGCCGGACGCGGACCGACGAGCGCCATGTCGCCTTTTAAAATATTGAAGAGCTGCGGCAGCTCATCGAGGGATGTTTTCCTGAGAAAGCGTCCGACTCTTGTGATAAAGAGATCGGGATGGTTCAGCAGATGTGTCGGCATATCATGCGGCGTGTCGATGCGCATCGTGCGGAACTTGTATATGTAAAAATACTGCCCGTTCCGGCCCACCCTCTTCTGCCGGACCCGGAGAATCCAGGCGGACTGCAATGCCGACTCCCAGCAGCAGCCACGATAATGCTGCCGTTCCCACAAGCGCCAGCAGACGGTCCAACAGATTTTTCAGATACTTTTGATAAACTCCTTTTTTCTTCTCCCTCATGCTTTTCCTCCCTGCTCCCTTGCTGTCCGGTCACTGTTCCGGCGTTCCTTCTCTTTCCCATAGCCGTACTTTCCGTAACCGTAACCATATTTTCCATACCCGTAGCTGCCATAGCTACTGTATCCGTACCCCGTCGTGCCCTCCTGCACGCCGTTCAGCACATAGCCGCAGACCGGAATCTGCGAATCCTCGAAAAATTCCAGCGCGCGCCGGACTTCCCGGTCTTTCGTTGTTCCCTGATGTACCACGAGAACTGCTCCGTCGGCAATTCCGCCGAACAGTGCCGCATCCGAAAGCACTCCGCACGGCGGCGTGTCGATGATCAGAAGATCGGCCTCTTCTTTCAGGCTTTCGATCATGGTCTTCATCCGTACCGAGCGCAGCAGCCCCGCAGGATTCTGCGTGCTTCCCGCTCCCGGCAGGATTTTCAGCGTCAGATCCCGGCAGTCGGTAAGTGCCTCCTCCCAATCCATCTGTCCCTTCAGCACGGCAGCAATTCCACGCTCTTTCCGTCCGATCAGTCCCATACACTTCATCACCGAAGGATTCCGCAGATCTCCGTCCAGCAGTACTACGCGGTATTTCTTCTTCGCGAACGCCTCCGCCAGGTTCACGGCAGCCGTCGTCTTTCCCTCCCCCGGCACGGCACTCGTCACAAGAAGGACCGGACAGTCACTTTTTCCAATTATTCTGTCCTCCGTCCTTGTCCGGATCAGCTGCACCGCCTCTTTGAAGGCATCCGGCACTTTTGGATTGCAGATGGTAATGGTCTGTTCCTTTACGCTGCTTCTTTTTTTGATCTTCACCTGCGGCAGATTTCCAAGGAATGCCGCATTCGTCAGCTTCTTAATATCATCCGCCCAATGGATGGTTTTTCTTGTTCTCACATAGAGGAACAGCAGCAGGAAGGCCGCCGCACCATACGTGCCGGCCCGCAACGCATCCTGGCTGTTAACCGGCACTGCCGGAACACCGCTTTCATCCACCACCGTCAGTGTCGTCGCACCAATGATATACTCTGCCACCTCCGGATAATTCGTGATAACGGATTTCATCACCCGATACGCCGTCTCCGGTGACGCGTCCCGCACACGGATAGTAAAAAGATTGGTATTTTCCATCACGCTCGCCTGAATTTCCGATGTCACCGCCCCGATTCCAAGATCCCGCGCTACAACATCCTTCAGTACGCCGCTTGTCACAAGATACGGAAAGGTCTTTCCAAGCTGCTCTGCCGTTACATTATCGTAATAAGAATAACCGACCGCACGGTTCGATCCGACCACGAACGATGTATATGCCTCATAGACCGGCTGATACCGCAGCTTTGCCGTCAGAAAGGAGCCGCCTCCTGCAAGGATTACAAGTGCCAGCACACCAAAGAAAAATTTCTGGAACGCCTGGAAATACTCCGCCAGAAAGGCGATCAGATCTATTTTCTCCGGTTCCGCTGCGGAATAGGTTTCATACGTTTCTCTGTTCATGCTCTTTTGCTCCCTCTCATCGTTCTGCCCTGCTATAGGCGCCGTATCCGTAACCGTAACCATAGCTGCCTCCGATCCGCTCGCCGAATCCCGGATAAACATTGCCAAACACACAGCCGATGACCTTTTCTTCTTTCTGGTTCAGCGCGTCGATGGCATCGTTGATGTCCCGTGTCAGCACGCCGTCCTGCCGAACGGCAAGAACCGCACCATCAGCCAGCTCCACAAGCTCCTCCGCATCCGCGGCCGCGCCCATCGGCGGCGTAT
>ENA-OPBF01000988-OPBF01000988.1-human-gut-metagenome-genome-assembly--contig:-NODE-988-length-20077-cov-2.980272_pt1 | contig 20077 bp, 20 predicted proteins | sample MGYA00241067_ERZ501450 | MGnify/ENA primary metagenome ERZ501450 (study PRJEB25962, sample SAMEA2042516) | human gut metagenome | biome: human gut; feature: human-associated habitat; material: faeces... | reverse complement strand
ATTAACACAAGGAGAATTATGGGATTGGAATAAAAGAGAAGAAAAACATCATGAGGCAAGAAAAAGAATAACAGAAGCAAATTATAAAAATATGGCAAAACATAAAGGAATAGGAGTAAATGAAGTATCAACAGCATTTTCTTTTTGTGCACCATTTGCGCCAAGTACAGATAAAAATCCAAATCCAAGGGGATGGTTTAGAACAGTAGAAAAAGCAATAGTAGGAGAACAACAATATGGAGGTGCTTGGGATAGTGATGATGTATTGATAGGTCATAGTGTATATCCATTTTTATTGCGTGGAGGACATTGCAGTTATGGGGCAGGTTCAGGGGTACTTGATTTGAAAGGGATAGAAGGAGATAAGTTTCACAGTCAAGGATTCCGTTCAGTACTTATTATATAATATTTAGAAATTTACAAGGATTTATAGTTAATATTATATAAAAGTATTAGAAAACATGAGTATGTAAAAATAGTTTTATATAAAGTTTTATGCCATTTTCATAATTTTTACTTATAGTGTTAAATTATATTGACAACACTCCTAAAAATAAGTATAATATAAATGTAAATAAAAAAGAAGGAGATAATTATGCTTGCAAAATATTGGAAAAAAATTGGATTATTAATATTAATAATAGCTTGTGTATTTAATGTTATGTCAAAATTAGTCAACAAACTTTCATTAGATAAAGAGATGTTATCTTCTGCACAATATATGTACGAACAACAACAAAATGAAAATAAAACAAAATAAGTCTTGAAAAATAAAATAAAATATGTTATTATTAAACATAGTCATATTATTTTAACATTAAGAAAGAGGTGAACTAGGAATGAAAGAAGGAATACATCCAAATTATAATCAAACAACAATCACATGTGCATGTGGAAATGTTTTAGAAGTAGGTTCAACAAAAAAAGATATAAAAGTAGATATATGTTCTAAATGTCATCCATTCTGGACAGGTAATTTAAGACAAGAAACAGCTGGTGGTAGAGCAGATAGATTCAAGAAAAAATATGGACTTGCATAGAAACAAAAGAGTAGCAAATAAATGCTACTTTATTTTTTTGCCTAAATTTTCTATTGCAAAATTTGTCAAAATATAATAAAATAAGCAAGTAATGGAGGTTATGTCAGTGAATACAAAAAGTGAAGTAAAAGAACAAGAAAAATATATAGAAAAAGTAAAAGAGCTTAATAAAAATAAAGGGTTAAAATACAGTATTTTAACAATGGGCTGTCAATTAAATGAAAATGATTCTGAAAAATTATGTGGAATGCTAGAAGAAATGGGATATATAAAAACAGAAAATCCAAAAGAATCAGATTTGAGTTTATTTAATACTTGCTGTGTAAGAGAAAATGCCGAAGATAAATTGTTTGGAAAATTAGGAGAACTAAAAAAAGTAAAAGAAGAAAGAGGAACAATTATTGCAATTGGTGGTTGTATGATGCAAGAAAAACATATTACAGATAAAATAAAAGAATCATATCCATTTGTTGATGTAATATTTGGAACTCATACATTACATAGATTTCCAGAAGATTTATACAAAGCACTAGTAGAAAAGAAAAAACAAGAAGATATATTAGATATAGATGGAGAAATATATGAAGGGTTACCTATAAAAAGAGAAAGCAATATAAAGGCATCAGTAACAATAATGAATGGATGCAATAATTTTTGTAGTTACTGTATAGTACCTTATGTAAGGGGAAGAGAAAGAAGTAGAAATCCAAAAGACATCATTGAAGAAATAAGAAACCTAGCAAAAGAAGGATATAAAGAGATAACTTTATTAGGTCAAAATGTAAATTCTTATCTTAGGGTAGAAAGAGAAAAAAATATTGAATTTGAAAAATATGAAGGTGTAGATTCTTTTGCAACTTTATTAGAGGCTATAAATAAAATAGGGGGACTAGAAAGAATAAGATTTGTATCACCACACCCAAAAGACTTTACAGATGATGTAATAGAAGCAATTGCAAAATGTGATAAAGTATGTAAATTAGTTCATTTACCGCTTCAATCAGGCAATACAAAAGTTTTAAAGGAAATGAATAGAAAATATACAAAAGAGCAATATTTAGAATTGGTAGAAAAAATGAAAAACAAAATACCAAATTTAACATTATCAACAGATATTATAGTAGGTTTCCCAGGTGAAACAGATGAAGAGTTTGAAGATACTTTAGATGTAGTAAATAAAGTTAAATTTGAGCAAGTATATATGTTTATTTATTCAAGAAGAGTAGGAACTCCGGGAGATAGAATGGAAAATCAAGTTCCAGAAGAAATAAAACATAAAAGATTTGATAGACTAAAAGCCTTAGTAGAAAGCCAAATAGCAGAAAACAACCAAAAATATATAGGAACAATTCAAAAAGTGTTAGTAGAAGGAGAAAGTAAAAATAATTCTGAAATGCTAACAGGAAGAACAGATAGCAATAAAGTTGTGATTTTTGAAGGAGATAAAAATTTAACTAACAAATTTATTAATTTAAAAATTGTTTCAGAACATATGTGGTACTTAAAAGGAAATGCTAATTTTACTGATTTTGGTGATTTTGGGGTCGGAGACAAAAATCATCCTGAAAGTTAAAGTGAAATTTTAATAAGAAAAATAATTTTATAGATAGAATAAATGCGATTTTGTGGGAAAAATGATTTTTGTCTCCGACCCCAAAATCATTTAGGAAGGAGATGCAATGGAGAGAAACTTACATAATGAACAATTAAAAAGAATATGTGAATTAATTTTAGATGGAAAATTAGGAATAATAGATGCTTCAATAAGATTAGGAATGCATAAGCAAACATTTCATGAAAAGTTAATTGAATATATAAATACATCTAATGATATGGAATTAAAGAGAAAGTACATAAAATATGAAGAAGAAAGAAACTCTGATTATTCGTTTATTAATTTTAAGGCATTATTTATTCAAATGATAAAAGACGATGTCGGTCAAAGCGAAATGGCAAGAGAATATTGCATTCCAGCAAGAACTATCAGTAGAGAATTAGAAAAAATTAGAAAAGAAGAAGGATATGAAATTTTATATGAAATGACAAAAGAATTATCTAACAGGAAAATGTGTAGAAAACCTTTTTCTACTTATGAAAGATTATTAATGTGTGCTAATATAGAAAGTTATGACGAAGGACCAGTTATTATAAATAACTTTATTTCAAAAGAAGAAAGAGAATATAAAAGAGCAAAAGAACTTTTAGAAAAGGTAGCAAAAATGCAAGGAACTAAGGAAGAAATAGCAAAAAAAATAGGTGTCGGAGTGAGTACAATAAGAAGAGCTAGAAAAAGAATAGAAGAATATGAAAAAAAGCAAGAAACAAAGAAAATTTTAGAAGAGAAAGAAGGAGAAGAAAGATAAATGGCAGAGTTTTCACCAATGATGCAAAGATATCTTGAAACAAAAGAACAATATAAAGATTGTATATTATTTTATCGTTTAGGAGATTTTTATGAAATGTTCTTTGAAGATGCAATAACAGCAGCTAGAGAACTAGAAATAACACTAACAGGAAAAGATTGTGGACAAAAAGAAAGAGCACCTATGGCAGGTATTCCACATCATGCAGCAGAAATGTATATTTCAAGATTAATAGCTAAAGGATATAAAGTAGCAATTTGTGAACAATTAGAAGACCCTAAAACTACAAAGGGAATAGTTAAAAGAGGTGTTATAAGAGTAGTAACACCAGGAACAATAGTTGATAGTAATATGCTAGAAGAAAGAAAAAATAATTATATAATGTCTATATACAAAACAGGTATATATTTTGGAATTAGTGTATGTGACATATCAACAGGGGAATTTTATGCAGCTGAAATAAAAGATAATAATAATTTTCCACAATTATTAGATGAAATTGCTAGATATTCACCATCTGAGTTAGTTATAAATTCAATGATGGCAGATTGTACTGAGGAAATGGAAAAAATAAAAGAAAGATTTTCAAGTTATATCACAAAATTTCAAGATAAATTTTTTGAAAACAAATCAGATGTTATAAAACTAAGATTTAATTTATTAGATACAAACCAAAAAGAAATTGAAAATATCCAAGAAAAAACACTTTCAGTTCCAGCAATTAACGCATTAATTGAATATATTGAACAAACTCAAATGACAAATTTAGACCATATAAATAAAATAACAATATATCAAATTTCAAAATATATGTCACTTGATATAAATGCTAGAAGAAACCTTGAAATAACAGAAAAAATGAGAGATAAATCTAAAAAAGGAACATTATTATGGGTATTAGATAAAACATCAACATCAATGGGAGGAAGACATTTAAGAAGATGGCTAAATGACCCATTAATAGATACAACTGAAATTAATAGAAGGTTAAATTCAGTTAAAGAACTAAAAGAAGATATAATGTTAAGAGGAGAAGTAATAGAAAATCTAAAAAAAGTTTATGACATAGAGCGTTTAGCAGGTAAAATGGCTTATGGAAATGCAAATGCGAGAGATATGATAACTTTAAAGAATTCATTATCAAAATTACCAGAGGTAAAAAAAGTTTTAGCTAATTGCAAGTCTGAAATGTTAAAAAATTTATTTGAAAATTTAGATGAATTGCAAGATATATATGAGTTAATAGAAAAGTCAATAGTAGATGACCCACCAATGAGTGTAAAAGATGGAGGAATTATAAAACTTGGATTTGATGAAGAAATAGACAAGCTAAAACTAGCAACAACTGAGGGGAAAAATTGGCTTGTCCAATTAGAAGCAGAAGAAAAAGAAAAAACAGGAATAAAGAATTTAAAAATTGGATTTAACAAAGTCTTTGGATATTTTCTAGAAGTAACAAAATCAAATTTAGACCAAGTACCAGAAAGATATATAAGAAAACAAACACTAACAAATGCAGAAAGATATATAACAGAAGAATTAAAGAATTTAGAAAATCAAATATTAGGAGCAGAAGAAAAGGTAATAAATCTAGAATATAATGCATTTACTATGATAAGACAAGAAATTGCTCAAAATATAAAAAGACTGCAAAAGACAGCAACAATAGTGTCAATTTTAGATGTATTAACATCATTTGCCCAAGTAGCAGAAGATATGAATTACTGTATGCCAGAGGTTGATAATTCAGGTGTTATAGACATAAAACAAGGAAGACATCCTGTAATAGAAAAAATGCTAGGAACAGGAGTGTTTGTAGAAAATGATACATATTTAGATAAAGAAGAAAATAGATTATCAATAATTACAGGACCTAATATGGCAGGTAAATCTACATATATGAGACAAGTTGCATTGATTACTTTAATGGCACAAGTAGGAAGCTTTGTTCCGGCACAATCAGCCAAGATAGGTGTAGTTGATAAGATATTTACTAGAGTAGGTGCTTCAGATGATTTGAGTATGGGGCAAAGTACTTTTATGGTAGAAATGATGGAGGTTGCAACAATATTAAAAGAAGCAACTGCAAATAGTTTAGTAATATTAGATGAAATAGGTAGAGGAACATCAACATATGATGGACTATCAATAGCATGGGCAGTAGCTGAATATATAGCAAATAAAGAAAAATGTGGAGCAAAAACATTATTTGCAACTCATTATCATGAATTAACTGAACTAGAAGATAAAATTGAAGGTGTAAAAAATTATTCAATAGCTGTAAAAGAAAAAGGTGAAGATATAATTTTTCTAAGAAAGATTATAAGAGGAGGAACTGATGAAAGTTATGGTATTCATGTTGCAAGATTAGCAGGAGTTCCAAAAGCTGTTACAGAAGAGGCAAATAAAATATTGAAATCTTTAGAAAGAAAAAATATATTAACAGGAAAGAAAGAAGAGAAACAAGACAAAAAACAAGTTGAAGGTCAATTTGATATGTATAATTATAAACTAGCAGAAATAGCACATGAGGTGGATAAAATTAACTTGAATGAATTAACTCCGATTGACGCATTAAATACTTTGGTTAGAATAAAGGAGAAAATGAAATAAGATATAAAAGATATTAAAATATAAAAATATTTATACAAAATTAAGACCATATATAAGATTTTTTTTCCGTATATAACATATTTACAAATAATAAAAATTATGTTAATATATAAAAGTAACAAATAATTATATTTTATTTTAGGAGGAAAAATGTATGGCTGAAAACACATGCAAATTTGAAGTAGCAGCAAATCGGATGGAAAGTTGTATTAAAACAAGACAACACCTAGATGCCAGACATCTAAAAACATTTATCGAGGAGGAAGTTTTGGAATCAATGACAGAACCAAAGCAACTTGAAGAATTCTGTGATATGATAGAATCATATAAGAAAAGAAATTTTCAAGAAGAAAGCGTTGTGTTAAGAATCCTTAAATTAAAAGCAGAGAAAAAACTTGCAGAAATGCAAGGAATGAGTGGCACAGAATATACCACCGAAATTTCTCGCTTAGAGGAAATTTATGCCGGAGAAGAGGATACGAAAATTAAAAACATAATTGATAAGATAAAATGTTAAAAAACTCCAAAGATGAGGGACCTATTATAGGAATCCCTCATCTTTTTATTATATGTGAAAATAAAAAATTTATAAATATATATTGACATATTGTTATAAACTGTTATAATAAAAACATAACAGTCAGAAAGGTGAGAAATATGAACATAATAATTAGTAATAATAGTAGTATTCCAATCTATGAGCAAATAGAAAATGCAATAAAACAAGCGATATTTTCAAATGAATTAAAAGAAGAAGAAATGTTACCATCAGTAAGAAATTTAGCTAATGATTTAAGAATAAGTTTTTTAACAGTAAAAAGAGCATATGATGAGTTAGAAAAATCAGGTTTTATAAAAACAGTTCAGGGAAAAGGTAGCTTCATTTCTCCAAAAAACTTGGAATTAATAAAGGAAGAAAAATTAAAAGAAATACAAAGCTATATTGAAAAAATTTATGAAATTTCTAAGATAGCTGATATTTCTGAAAAAGAGGTAAAAGAATTATTTAAAATAATATTTGAGGAGGAATTTTAAAATGAAAAACAATATTGAATTACAAAATCTTTCAAAAAAGTACAAAGACTTTGAACTAAAAAATATAAGTTTCAATGTACCACAAGGATGTATTGTAGGATTAATTGGAGAAAACGGTGCAGGAAAAACAACTACAATAAAATCCATATTAAATATTACAAAATCAGAAGGAACAATCAAAATATTTGGAGAAGACATTAGAAAAAATGAAAAAGAAATAAAAGAAAAAATTGGAGTTGTCTTAGATGATAGTTTTTTATCAGATTATTTAACTCCAAAGCAAATAAATTCTATAATGAAAGATATATATCCAACTTGGAAGGAAAGTAAATATATAGAACTATTGAAACAATTTAATCTTCCATTAAATAAACTCATAAAAGAATTTTCAAGTGGTATGAAAATGAAATTAAAAATTGCAGTAGCTATATCACACAATCCACAAATTCTAATATTAGATGAGCCAACAAGTGGTCTGGATCCAGTTGTTAGAAGTGAAATATTAGATATATTTAGGAAATATATAGAAGAAGATGAAACGAGGTCAATATTATTATCATCACATATCACAACAGATTTAGAACATATTTCCGATTATATTATTTTTATAGAAAAAGGAAATATAGTATTTAATATGCCAACACTTGAGTTATTAGAAAATTATGGAGTTATAAAATGCAGCAAAGACGATTTCTTAAAAATAGATTCAAAAGATTATATAAGATATAAAAAAGGAAAATATCAATATGAGGTATTAACTGAGGATAAAAATAATATAAGAAAAAAATACAATATAACAACAATTGATAAACCTTCAATTGAAGAAATAATGGTATTTTACATTAAGGGGGAAAAATAATTATGATAAAAGGACTTATAAAAAAAGATTTATATAATTTAGGGAGTTATAAATCATCTTTAATTGTTATGATAATATTTTGTGCAATTGCAATAATAGGAACAAAAGCAGTAAATTATGGACCAATCATAATATGCACAATGATTGGAATGATAGCACTTTCAACATTTAGTTATGATGAAATATCAAAGGCAAATAAATATATATTAACACTGCCAACAAATAGAAAAGAACTAGTAAAAGAAAAATTCATTTTAGCCATTGGAGCAACAATATTTGGAGGAATATTACGAATATTAATAACAATAATAATAACAAAAATAATGAATTATGTACAACCAATGAATTTCATAAATTTGGACTATACTAATTTATTGTTTTCAACTATTGGAGGAATGTTTGGAATATCATTGATACAAGCAATACAAATACCAACAATATATAAATGGGGTCCTGAAAAAGGACGAATTCAAATGTTTATATTAATATTTCTTTTAGTTGTTTTAATATCAGGGATAGGATTTTTAATAATGAAATCAAATATTAATATAAATTTAGAAATATTTGAGAGTTTTATGGATAGATTTGGAATGATTTTTTTAGTGCTTTTAATAGGAATTATGTATTTTATATCTTATAAAGTATCTTGCAAGATATATAGTAATAAAGAGGAATAGAAAAAACTTAGTGAAAAAATAGTTGACAATGCAAAACAAAAGTTCTACAATATAAACACAATAATATCATATATATAAATTAATAAAGCAAAAATGGTATGGTTGATGGACGATGTTTTATCAGCTTTGCTATTAGAAATAATAGTAATATATCACTGCTTTAAGGAAGATTAAACTATGGACATAAGACAAAGAGGTCGTAACTTTACGACCTCTAAAACATTTTATATTTCAATCTTAGGCTGATATCTCTCCAACCACATATTCACTTGGCAAAGGTATGCCATAAGTTGAGGCCCAGTCATTAACTGCCCAAACCAAGGCCTAGAAAAAGCTTCACCGTTAGACTCTAAAATACTCAAAATATAATCACGATTTAACAAACTATTAATAGGGGCGTCACTTTTCTCCATAATATTAGAAAGCATAAATTTAACCTTAGATAAATAAGTAGGATTATGAGTTTTAGGATAAGGAGATTTTTTTCTATCAACAATTTCATCAGGTAAAAAGTCTTTACACACATACCTTAATAATCCTTTTTCTCTACCTTTTAAAGCTTTCATCTCCCAAGGAATATTCCATACATATTCAGCTAATCTATAATCACAGAAAGGAACTCGTAATTCGAAGCCATTACACATAGACATTCTGTCAGACCTATCTAAAAGAGTTTGCATGAACCAATTTAAAGTTAAATATGAAATTTTTCTTTTTTCAGCAGTTTCTTTTGAATCTGATTCTAAAATTTCAATTTCCTTTAAACTTTCATTATATCGATAATCTATATAATCCTTTAAGTTAATTTTAGATGAAATATCAGAATTTAGTAATTTTTGTCTTTCTTCTATTGCTATTGACCATGGGAAAGTTCCACTATTTAAACTATCTTCTCTAAAAAACCATGGATAGCCACCAAATATTTCGTCGGCACATTCACCGGTTAAGGCAACAGTCATTTCATTTTTTACATTTTTACAAAACAATAGTAAAGAAGAGTCTATATCAGCCATACCGGGCATATCTCTTGCAATCATCGCTTCTTCTAAGCTTGAAGCTAATTCAGGTGTATCAAGAACAATTTTGTGATGTTTTGTATGAAGATTTTTAGTCATTAAATCTATATAGTAGTTATCTGAATTTGGCTGAAAATCACTTTTTACAAAATTTTTATCATTATCGACATAATCAATAGAATATGTATCTAATGGAGGTAATCCTTCTTTTTTATAGTAATCAGCAGCAAATTTTGTTATTATACTTGAATCTAATCCACCAGATAGGAAAGTGCAAATAGGTTTATCAGAAACAAGCTGACTAGTAATAGAATCATTTAAAAGATATCTTATTTTTTCACAAGTTTTTCCTAAACTATCAGTATGTTCTTTTGATTTTAAGCTCCAATATTTAGTAAGATGTAAGCCAGACTTATTAAATACACCAAAATGAGCAGGTTTTAGCTCAAAAATATTTTTAAAAACAGTTGTGCCAGAAGTATGACTAGGACCTATACCAAATAATTCACTAATTCCTTGTGAGTCAATGATTTTTTCAACACCAGGAAATTTTAAAATAGCTTTAATTTCTGATGCAAATATGAAAGTATTATTTTGTATTGTATAAAAGAATGGTTTTACGCCAAAATGGTCACGGGCAATAAATAATTCTTCTTTTTTCGTATTAAAAATGGCAAAAGCAAAAATTCCATTTAAATGATTAACAACAGAATTTCCAAAATGAATATATGATTTTAATAAAATTTCCGTATCTGAATGAGTTTTTATTTCAAATCCATTTTCAATTAATATTTTTTTTAATTCTTTTGTATTATATATTTGACCGTTATAACAAATGATATAATCACCATATGAATAATGTTCAATCATAGGTTGTTTTCCACCTTCTGGGTCAATAACAATTAATCTTTTATGAGCCATATGAACATAATCAGAATAGAAATATCCATCTTCATCAGGTCCTCTTTTATATAACATTGAATTCATTTGTTGTATAACAGTTTTTGAATTATGTATTTTATCAGTAAAATTTGCATATCCAGTAAAACCACACATATATGTAATCCTCCTCATATAATATAATTATTAAAATTAGATAAGTAATTTTAATTTGTTACTTTAATTAAGTATTAAGATAATATTAAGTTTAGAATACTATTTTAAATAGTATTAATAGATATAGTATGATGATATTTTGATTTTTGTTATTATAAAATATCAAAATTAAATAATAAGCCATAATACAGTAGTTTTATTTTTTTATGATATGATGAAACAAATAGATAGAACAATTTTTTCTACAATAAAATTTGAAAATATCATTTATTTGTGATAAAATAATATCCTAATAGTAAAAAATATAATTATTATAAGCAATAAGAAAAGAGGAACAAAATGATAAAAATAAAAAATGCATTTAAACATTTAAAACTAATAACAAAACATAAATGGATAGTTTTTAAATTATGTTGTAAAGCTGGAGTACCATGGAGAGGAATATGCCATGACTTATCAAAATATTCACCAACAGAATTTATTGAAGGTATTAAATATTATCAGGGAAATCGTTCACCTATAACAGCAGCAAAAGAAGAAAAAGGGTATTCAGAAGCATGGTTGCATCATAAAGGAAGAAATAAACATCATAGTGAATATTGGATGGATTTATCTGCCAAAGAAAAGACTCCAATAATGCCATATAAATATACTATTGAGATGTTATGCGATAAGTTGGCAGCAGGAATAGTCTATCAAGGAGATAAATGGAACAAAGAATATCCTATTAAATATTGGAACGAACATGAAAAAGAAAAATTAACACTGAATCCGAAAATGAAAGATTTAATATCAGATTTTTTTCTACAAGTAAGTCAAAAGGGAATAAATGAAGTTGTTAACAAGAAAAAGTTAAAAGATTTATATAACAAGTATTGTAAAGAAAATAAATAAGAAAAAAATTATAGAAGATTAGTGAATTGTAAAATTAAAATAAAAGAATTTAATAAATATTGTAGCAAGAGTTGACAAAAATGAAAAATACTTGTATAATTTTATAGTGATTAATAACGAAAAAATAAGAATAGATATATACATATATCTTAAAGCAAGGGGGGAATTCAAGATGGCACAACCAAAAAGAAGATGGTCAAAAGCTAGAACACATTCAAAAAGATCAACATGGAAAAAAGAGCAACCAACATTTACAAGTTGCCCACATTGCCACGAACCAGTAATGCCACATAGAGTTTGTAAAAACTGTGGATACTATGATGGAAAAGAAATAATAGCTAAAAAAGAAAATGAAAGTGCATAATAATGAATAGAAATAGTACTTGGAAAAGTGCTATTTTTTGCTATTGGAGGAATTTTAATATTTAAAATTTTAAATAATTGAAAACATAAAAATATATAATTTATGGAGATGATAAAATGCCAAAGGGAACATTTTTTAATTTGAATGATGAAAAAAGAGAAAAAATAAAAAAGGCTATTATAAATGAATTTAGTAAACATACAATTGCTAAAGCATCTATAAGCAATATTGTTGAAGAAGCACAAATACCAAGAGGGAGTTTTTATCAATACTTTGAAGATAAAGAAGATGCTTTAAGATATATAATTGACGAATCTATAAAAGTGGAAAAAGAAGAAATAAAAAATTTATTAGATAAAAATAATGGTGATATATTTAAGACATCAATAGACATTTTTAAATATGTTTCTGAGAAAAGCTATAATGATACATATATGATGTTATGTCATAATATTATACAAAAATTGAAAGAAGAAAATATAAATATTTTTGATGGAATTGATTGCAAAAATATGTATCAAGCAAATAAAGAAAAAGGAAATATAATAAATGTAAATATTTTAAAAATAAATAATGAAGAAGACCTAAAATATATGATGAAAATTCTCACAGTAGTAATTAGAGCTTCAATAATTGATGTAGTAACTAAAAAGAAAAGCGAAGAAAAGGCACAAGAAGAGTTAGAAAAACAAATAGAAATATTAAAAAGAGGAATGGCAAAATAAAATACAAAAAAGTACAAAATTTTTAAAAATTCTATACAATTTATAAATTTTATGATATTATATGAAAGAATTACAAAAGAAAGAGAGGTAAAATACGATGTTTGAAAAATTTTTAAAAAGAACAAACTGGACTGATATTGTAATATCTGTTGTTTTTGCAATTTTAGGAATTTTATTTATTGCAAAACCTTCAATAATGCTATCAGCCATATCTACATTATTAGGAGGAGTATTATTTATAATAGGAGTTTTAAAGTTAATAGATTATTTTACATCAAAAGATAAAGAAGATTATCTATTGACAATTTCTCTAATATCAGTAATACTAGGAGTAATTGTTATATTCTGTTCAGATGTTATTAGTGGAATGTTCAGAATTATTTTAGGAATATGGATAATTGCTTGTGGAATAAAAAATTTCCAAACAGCATTGGTATGGAAAGAAATAAAATCTGGTCTTTGGACAGTAACATTAGTATGTTCTTTACTTATGATTATAGCTGGAATTGTAGTATTAGTAAGTAACACTTTGGCATTCCAATTTTTAGGAATAATAATATTAATATATGCAATACTAGATATAATTACAAGAGCAATATTTATTAAAAAAATAAACAATTATTTAGATGATTAATTTAATATAGAAGTTGATTTTCAACATATAAAAATGAGATATTATTAGAAATATAGGGGATATATTCTAATAATATCTCATTTTTTAGTTTTATAATATAAATAGAAAATAAATTTTATATCAAATTTATTTACTTTTTACTAATAAAGTAATAATATTATTGACAACAAATAAATTTATTAATAAAATTTATATAAATAAAAAAAGGAGAAAAAATAAATGCCAAATATATTTGATTATATAAAATGGAGAGGGGATTTAGATTTTGAAACTGTTGAATTTAATGAGGTTGATAATTTAATTTTATCAAGAATTGCATATTTTCCATTTGATAATTATTTAAAAGAAGGGGAAAAAGCTAGTCTAAGAGAAATTTATAAATTAATTAAAAATAGTAATAATAATGACAATTATTTACAAAAAGAAGACATAGACCTTTTACCATTATTAGCTAATAGTAAGAGATTTGGAAAAATAAGACTATCAGATTATGTGAATAAAATAGATGAAAAAGAAGAAAAACAATTTTCAGCAATAACAATAATATTACCTAATGAATGTGTATATGTAGCTTTTAGGGGAACTGACAATACAATTGTTGGCTGGAAAGAAGATTTTAATATGAGTTTTCAAGACTTAGTGCCTTCTCAAATAGACGCAGTAGAATATTTGGAAAATGTGGGTAAAAAATATAGAAAAAAATTGATAGTTGGTGGTCATTCAAAAGGAGGAAATTTAGCAGTATATTCTGCTATGTGTTGTAATGAAAAAATTGGAAAAAGAATAATAGATATATATAATAATGATGGACCAGGTTTTCAAGAGAATATAATAAAATCAAAAGAATATAAAGAAATAATTACAAAGGTACATACATTCATGCCTCAAAGCTCAATAATAGGAAGATTATTAAATAATAAAGGAAAATGTAAAATATTAAAAAGTACTCAAACAGGAATAATGCAACATGATTTATATACTTGGCAATTAATAGGAACAAAATTTATAGAAACTGAATTTACAAATTCAAGCAATTTTGTAGATAATACAATAACGCAATGGTTAAAAGAAGTTGATGCAGAACAAAGAGGAAAATTTATTGATACATTGTTTGAGATACTTAGTAAAACAAATGCCAAAACTATTCCTGAAATGGGAGAGAATTGGTTTATAAGTGCTAAAACAATATTAAAAACTTATAAAAACATAGATGAACAAAATAAACAAATAATATTAAAAACATTAACAGCTTTATTCAACATTGCTAAGGGAAATATAAATATACGAAAAGTATCAAAGTTGCATAAACCAAAACATCGTGATTCTATTATATAGGAAAAAATTAGAGCAATAAAAAGACTTTAAAAAAAATATATTTTATGATAAAATAATTAATATAAATATAAATGAAAGAAGAATAGTATGAATAGAAAAGAAGAAATAAAAAAAGATAAAAGAAGAATAATAATAACAGTAATTGCTATATTATCAATAGTCGTTGTATCAATAGTAATATTTTGTATAATATGTAAAATATCTCAAACTAACGAAGTGCCAGATGATAAAAATAAAAATTCGATAGAAGCTTTATATCAAGTACAAAATCAAAATGAAGAAGAGGATTTAAAGCTTGGAAAAACATCAGATTGGGAATTAATATTGGTAAATAAAGAAAATAAAATACCAGAAGATTACAAAACCAACCTAAAAGAAATAGAAAATAACTATGAAATAGATGAAAGAATTGCAGAAAGTTTAGAAAATATGCTAAATGACGCAAGAAAAGAAGGTTTAAATCCAATTATATGTTCAGCTTATAGAAGCAGAGAACATCAAATAGAATTATATAATAAAAAAGTAAAAGAATATAAAAGGCAAGGGTACAATCAAAAAACAGCAGAAGAAAAAGCAAGTACTTGGATTGCAATTCCAGGAACAGGAGAACATGAAACAGGATTGTCAGTAGATATAGTATCAAAAAATTATCAAGTATTAGACGAAGAACAAGAAAAAACAAAAGAACAAAAATGGTTAATAGAAAATTGTCATAAATATGGATTTATTTTGAGATATCCAACAGAGAAAAAAGAAATAACAAAAATAAACTATGAACCATGGCATTATAGATATGTTGGTATTAAAAATGCTGAATTCATAAAAGAAAAAGATATGTGCTTAGAAGAATATATAGAGTACTTAAATACTATGGAAAAAAACAGTAAAGAAGAGGTTTAAAACAAATTAAAGACTTTACTGTTTTTTTGTATTTTTTTGGTGATTTTGGGGTCGTGATTTTGGGGTCGGAGACAAAAATCATGATGAAATTAAAAAATAACAATGAATATTACAAAAATGTAAGGAATGATTAATAAAAATCGATGGATAAAATGAAAAAAAGAATATAAGATAAAACAAATTAAGAATTTATTAATAATATCTATATAAATATTTAATAACTAAAATATATAATGTAATAAAACATAGAAAAATAAGGGAGATAAAATGGAAAAAGAAAATAGAGTAAATGAATTTAGTAAAATATTTATTATATTTATGATAGGAAGCATTATAGGATATATTGTAGAGATGATAGTAGCATTAGTACAAAATGGACATTTTGAATCTAGGCAAGGGTTGATATATGGACCATTTACGCCAGTTTATGGAATAGGAATAATAGCTTACTATATAATTTTTAAATTTGTAAAAACTCGTAACAAAGGAAAAGTATTTTTAATTTCAATGTTACTAGGAGGAATTATAGAATATATTTGTTCATATTTGCAAGAGAAAATATTTGGAACTATCTCATGGGACTATTCAAATTGGATATTTAATATAAATGGTAGAACTACGCTGATACATTCTGTGTATTGGGGAATTGCAGGTATTTTGTATGTAACATTAATAGAACCATTTATACCAAAGATAGATAATTTTATGAAAATTAAATATATGAAATTAGCAAGTAATCTTCTATTAATATTTATGATTTTTAATATTTCGATTTCAACGATAGCGGCTCTAAGACAAAGCGAAAGGGCAAATAATATTCCACCAGAAAATAAAGTCGAATTATTTTTAGACAATTATTATTCAGATGAATATATGGAAGAAATATTTTCAAATGCCAAACGAGAGACTTAATGTAATACATTTAAAAAGAGGCAAATACTTAAAATTTTAAAAATCTTAATAAAGAAAAAATAATAAAGTTAGATATATTCAATATAAAAATTAAAGTTTTTTTATATTTAATATATTTTTTTATTGTAATTATAAAAAATAAGTCGAAATATTAATAAAAAATAATAATCTTTTACAAGTTTCGACAAATTTTTTGTGAAACAAGTAGTAAAATATGTCTATATATAACAAAAAAAGAAAAAAATAAAGTTGAAAATATTAATGCAAGAGAAGAAGCAAAATATATAATAAAGTATTTTTGAAGGGAAGGATTTTTTATGGATGAAATAAAAGTAATTATTGCAGATGATAATATAGAAATACTAAACAAATTAAAAGAGATTTTAGAAAAAATAAGTAAAATAAAATTGTTAGGAATAGCCAAAGATGGAAAAGAAGAATATGAAATAATAAAAAATATGAAACCAGACTTGGTACTAACTGATTTAGAAATGCCAGAGCTAACAGGAATAGAAGTATTAGAAAAGCTAGAACAAGAGAAAACAGAAAAAATACCACAAGTAATATTTATTACTGGAAAACCATCAACTGATTTTATAAAAAGAGCAATAAAAATAGGAGCATTAGATATAATATATAAACCATTTAAAGATGAAAAAATTGAAGACATAATAGAAAGAAATAAAAATGTTATATTAGAAGAGAAAAAATCAAAAATAGAAAATAATATTATGATAGAAGAAACTAATATATTTAAAAAATTCATGAGAAAAATAAGGAATAATATCGATAGTATTATTAATGGAAATAAAGAAAAAAGAAGCTTGAAGGAGCAAAAATAATATAAAAGATATACATTTTTTACAATAGAATGGCTTTGGGTTTTAGTTTTGTTAAGCGAAAAAATAAAATTAGAACTTAAAGCTATTTATAATGAATAACAAGAAATTATTATATGTAATTAAAATTAATTTATCAATAAAATTATCAAAAAAGCAACTCTTTTCATATTATATAAAATGAAAGGAGTTTTATAATATGGATTATGAATTAATGATGAATGGAAATGTAAAAATAGGTCAAAAAGCACCTGAGTTTAGTGCAATGACTACTTGCGGAGAAATATGCTTGAATGATTATAAAGGAAAATGGTTGGTTTTATTTTCGCACCCAGGAGATTTTACCCCGGTATGTACAACAGAAATGATAGCATTTACAAGAGCACATACATATTTTAAAGAATTAAATACTGAATTACTAGGATTAAGTATCGATAGTAATGCTTCACATCTTGCATGGATATATGACATATATTGTAGAACAGGAATACAAATATCCTTCCCAATAATAGCAGACAGAAACGGAGAAATAGCAAGAAAATATGGAATGATATCAAATGATATAAGCAATACAGAAACAGTAAGAAATGTATATATAATAGACGATAAAGGTATAATCAGGGCTATATTTGTATATCCAATGAATATAGGAAGATTTATACCAGAAATAATTAGAACAATACAAGCATTGCAAGTATCAGAATGTAGTAAAGGCATGACAGGTGCAAACTGGATTCCAAATCAACCAATAATAATGCCAATGCCAAAAACATATTGTGAGTTGCAAGAAAGAGCAAATCAACTGAGAGATGATAGAAATGGAATAAGTTGGTACCTAGGTTTTAAAAGTATAGAAGAAAAATGCAAAAAAAGTGATGAAGATAAATAAGGAGGAGTAATATAAAAATATATTAAATAAAACTATTGTTTAAGCTATATTTTTAAAATTTATTTTTAACTGAATAGGAAACTTTCAATGAAATTTATTAATTTTACAACAAAAATGAAATTAGTTTTAGTGTTAAATATATAAGAAAAATAAAAATTAAATTTCCTATTCAGTTAAAAAATTAAAATAGTAACTATTTTATAATGCTTTTCATTATAATTTGAAAACTAAAACAAGATAAAAAAGTAAGGGAAAATTCTTTTCATTAAATAAAGTCATAAAATCTATAATTGTGCTAATAATAAGTATAGTAAAAATAATAGAAAGGACACAATTATGAGAAAATCTATATGGCAAGAAAAAACATATAACAATGAGAATAATTTAGAAGAGGATAAAAAAGAAACAATAAAACAAAAAGAGAAAAAATCAAAAGAAATTGAAAAAGAAGTAGATGTATGTATAATAGGAGCAGGAATAACGGGAATCACTTGTGGTTATGAATTATCAAAATTAGGCTATACTGTTTCTATAATAGAAAAAAATGAGATTGGCTCAGGGACAACAGGCAGAACAACTGGAAAAATAACCAGTCAACATGATATTTTTTATAATTACTTAGAAGAAGCATTTGATATTAGTACAGCAAAAAAATATTTAGAAGCAAATGAAAATGCAATTAATAAAATTGAAAATAGAATAAAAAATGAAAATATAGAATGCGACTTTGAAAGAATGAATAGTTATATTTATACTACTAAGAAGGAAGAAATAAATCAGCTTGAAAAGGAATTTAAAACATTAGAAAAGCTAAAATATCAATGTGAATATATAACAAATTTAGACTTACCTTTTAAGATAGAAGGAGGAATATGTTTTAAAAATCAAGCACAATTTCATCCAATAAAATATATAAATGGATTAGCTAAATATATTGAAGAAAAAGGAAATAAAATTTATACACATACAATAGCAAAAGAGATAAAGAAAAATAATGAAAAGTATATAATAGAAACAGATAAATTTTCAATATCTGCATCATATGTAATAATGTCAAGTCATTATCCATTTTTTAAAATTAAAGGCTTATATTCAGCTAAAATGTATCAATCAATGTCATATTTAATTGCAATTGAAACTAAAAAACAACTACCAAGTGGTATGTATATAAGTATAAGTAATCCCAACATAACAATAAGAAAGGCAAAATATAATGAAAAAGATGTGTTATTAATAGGTGGTGGAGATAATAAAACAGGTAAAGAGGTAAATTACGAAGAATGTTATGGAAGATTAGAAAAATTTGCAAGAAAATATTATCCAGATGCTAAAATATTAGCAAAATGGAATGCACAAGATTGTGTAACATTGGATAAATTACCATATATAGGACAAGCATCGAACTTATTACCAAATGTTTATGTAGCAACAGGATTTAAAAAATGGGGAATGACATTATCATCGGTTGCAGTTGATATAATTGTAGATGATATCGTAGGCAGAAAAAATGAATATAAAGAGATATTCTTAGCTTCAAGAATGCAACCAATAAAAAATCATGAAGAAATGAAAAATATGTTAGTAGATTCTAGTAAAGCATTGGTTATAAATAAATTAAAAGAAAAAGATATTGTGGAGAAAAAGATAAAAAAGGAAACAGGAGGAATAATTGAAATAAATGGTAGAAAAGTAGGAATATACAAAGATGAAAAAGGAAAAATATATGCAGTAAATCCTAAGTGTACACATTTAGGCTGTTTGCTTGTATGGAATCAAGTTGAGAAAACTTGGGATTGCCCTTGCCATGGTTCACGATTTGATTATAGAGGAAAAAATATAGTAGAACCAGCATATGACGATTTGGATATAATAGATATTTCAAAATTATAGTATGAGTTAAAATACTATTTAATTATATAGTTTAAT
>ENA-OPBF01000963-OPBF01000963.1-human-gut-metagenome-genome-assembly--contig:-NODE-963-length-20393-cov-2.216295_pt1 | contig 20393 bp, 19 predicted proteins | sample MGYA00241067_ERZ501450 | MGnify/ENA primary metagenome ERZ501450 (study PRJEB25962, sample SAMEA2042516) | human gut metagenome | biome: human gut; feature: human-associated habitat; material: faeces... | reverse complement strand
CTTGTATGGCGTTGTGTTTTATTTGGAATGATGGCAGGTGGATTTATCGCAAAAGAAAATATTTCTGACGAATTCGTGTATGATATTTCTGGCACTTGATATATACGCGGATGAAGGAATTTCTGGAACGAATGTAAAGAAGCGTAAGGAGTTTCAGAGAATGATTGCAGATTGTGAAGCCAAAAAGATTGATCTGGTCATTGTTAAATCAATTTCAAGATTTGCGAGAAATACACAGGACTGTCTGACATACTCAAGAAAACTGAAAAATTTAGGAATAGGGATTATTTTTGAAAAGGAGAACATCAATACGCTGGATGCGACTGGTGAGCTCCTTTTTACTATATTAAGTTCCTTAGCGCAGGATGAATCCAGAAACATTTCTGAAAACTGCAAATGGGGTATCAGAAGTAAGTTCCAGGAAGGAAAGCCACATATCAATACCTATAAGTTTATGGGATTTGATAAAGATAAGGATGGAAGACTTGTAATTAATGAGAAAGAAGCCAAGGTGGTACGACGTATTTTTCAAGAATTCTTGGAAGGGTTTAATCCGGCAGATATCGCCAGGCGGCTTAACGAAGAAGGCGTCCCCGGTGTTAGTGGAGAACCCAAGTGGATCAAGCCTACCATCGTGGGCATGCTGCAGCAAGAAAAATACATGGGGGATAGTATTTTGCAAAAATGGGTTACAACAGATTTTTTAAATCATACGCTTCGCAAGAATGAAGGTCAGGTGGAGCAGTATTATGTAGAAAATTCGCATCCGGCCATTATCGACAGGGAAAACTGGAATGCAGTACAGGAGGAGTTAAAACGTCGGAATACTTATTGTGAGATGCATCATTTAAGGATGTATGCGTATAGAGCGGATAAAAATCCTTTGAATGGTAAGATTGTATGTGCAAGATGCGGTTATACATTCGCAAGGAAAGCTTGGGTTACAAGAGGAATTGCTTATTGGACATGTAAGAATGAGGGTTGTGAGGGGAATATTAAGGAGGACTGTTACAGAAGGCTTTTATTACAGCATGGAATTATACGGTACAGAATAGAGAGAGGTTGTTGGAACATTGGAAGCAAATGATTGAAGGCGGAAGCTCCATAGAAAAAATCAGAGGGAAGCAGATGATCGAATTAACCCAAGAAGGAAAAATTGATGTCTTTGTGCCGGAACTTATGCAGATGGTGCTGGAGATGATAGAAGTGCATGATTTGAAGCATTTTACGGTTTGTTTCTTGGATGGAACGAAAAAAGAAATATTGGTATAAAGGGAAGCCATATGACCTGATCTGGTTGTGTGGCTTTTTTGTTTGTTGAAAATGCCTAAAGATATAATGAAAATGTTCAAGCTATGTGGTAAAATTATATGTATATATTTTGTGTTAGATTTCATTATTATGGGAAGTGTGTGGTTTATCGTACACTAAGCGTGATATTAATAGAGAAAAGAACATATCAAATGAATATATTACAGACGGAGGATGCGTATGACAGAATGGATCATTACATGCAACACAGATGCATATGATGTGGAAGCAGCTTTTGATAAACTGAAAATGCTTGATTGGAAGCAGAGCACTAGTATAGAAGTTGGAGATATAGTATACATTTATGTTGGAGCTCCGGTAGGGGCTATTGCATATAAGTGCGAAGTGGTAAAAACGGAGCAACCGGAACCACTCATTGATGATTCAGAGTTTATTTTGGAAAGTTCGAATTATAGTGGATACGGACGGTATATGCGTCTGCAGTTGCTGGAAAAATATAATGATTCAAGACTTGAACTTCACAAGTTAAAGGAAAATGGTCTTAAAACGGTGCAAGGACCGAGCAAGGTAGCACCGGAACTCTCTGCCTATATTAATTCTGTCACAAGTATTGAAAATGAATTATTTGATCAGTATGCGGAATATAAGAAGATTGTACCGAAAACTAGACGGGAAGCTATTACTATTTTACAGCGAGCGTACAATCGTCCAGTGACAGCACGTGAATTGACAGATTTGATGTACGAAGTAGGAACGCATCAGGCCAATGTTAATTCCGAGTTAAATTACATGATGCAGCAGGGGCTTGTTGAAAAAGTAGGAGAGGAAAAGCCAAGTTCATATGTTGTAAAAGAAAATGTTGGAGAGCCTAATTATTTCTATGTTTTTCAGAACCAGAGTTTTAAGGAAGAATGTGCTGGTGAGTACGTATGGGCGCCAAAATATGCGAAAGACGGATCACAGAATCATCATTGGACGCGAATGAAGGAAGTAAAGAAGGGTGATGTGATTTTCCATGGATATAGGCAGAAAATCATTGCAGTAAGTATTGCTAAGAAAGATGCGTACTCGGCAGAGCGACCAGGAGAATTATCTGCAGATGCGTGGAACAAAGATGGGTGGAAAGTAGACTCGGCTTACTATATCTTTAATCATTCGATTGCACCGAAAGATTACTGGAATGATATCAAATTATTACAACCAGACAAATATAGTCCGTTGGTTGACAAGAATGGTTCCGGAAACATGGGGTACTTGTTTCCAGTTTCACAGGAGCTTGCACGCTATTTTTTAGATGCAATTGCCGGAAAGAAAAATATAACTGTTGGTACTGAAAATGCACCTGTCATAGAAGATGTAGAGGGAGCATCTCTGTTATCAGAAAAGGCGGATGCTATAATTGAAAATCACATCAAGCAATTTGTAAAGCGTTTACCTGAAGTACGTGCAGATGAGCAGGAGCTAGAAGCACTACGAGAGAAGTTTGTAAACGACTATAACATGAATGCGATCATGAACATGACAAAGGAAGATTATGTTATAGGATTGGATAGTAAGACAAGTTTTTGCTATAGATTGGAGAATGAGCTACAAGGACTTGGGAATATGCATGGATCAACATCTAATAAATTTGGTCTCTATTATGGCAAGAGCGGCGACGACAAAGAAGAGAAGTTTAGATGGACTAAAAAGTATGGAAATACTGCAGATGAGGCTTTACAGGAAATAAAAAAGCAGCTTGTATATCTTAGAATGGCGGGAGAAAAGAGGGATTTAGAAGCAATTAGAAAATGTGAATTTGCATCATTGCTTCGAGGTAAGGTTTTGTCTGTATTCTTTCCAGAGGATTATTTGTGTATTTTCTCGGACAAGCATTTGGACTATTTTATAAAGAAGCTTGGGATCACAAGTAATATATCAGATGACGTTTTAGATAAACAAAGTAAGCTGATCGAGTGGAAAAAATCAAGACCAGAAATGAAAGAGTGGACCAATTACTTATTTAGTAGCTTTTTGTATTTTTCATTTGGCAGACCTTTAGAAGAAAGGATATCTTCAATACAGAAGAAAAGGGATGATGCATATCCAAAGGATTATGTCTCAAATGATAATATGACTATTGAACAATGGAAAAAACTGCTGAGTGATCCAGAGGTATTTAGACTGGAAGATATAGAGTTATTAAAAAGATTTTATATTGCAGATAATCATGCAACAACATGTTATGACTTGAGTATTCAGGATGGCGTATCACCATCAAGCTATATTACACCTATTGTGGCGTTAGCGAAAAGAATAGTAGATGAAATGCAGATACCAGAAATAGTAGCAGCCGATGGCAGCAAAATATGGTGGAGAATTCTATTTTGGGGAAGATATCGAGAGGATGGAAGGTTTGAATGGAAATTAAGACCTAGGCTTGCCAAGGCTATGTCGGATAAATTTTCTGATCTTGATTCCAATACTGAAATAGAAGAAAGAGAGGATAATGAGCTTGTTGAAGAACTGAAGCATGCCAATGTAGATAAGCTTGATGAATTTGAATATGTGGGAAAGCCGAAAGAAAAAGAGGAAGCGGTTTATTCAAATGGGCACAAGACGTATCCAAGAGATCGCCAGACAGCATTAAATGCGTTAGCGCATGCTCACTATGTGTGTGAAATTGATGTAGATCATCCAACGTTTATTCGTAAGAAATCCGACAAAAAATACACAGAACCGCATCATTTGGTGCCAATGGCGTTTTCTGATGAGTTTGATGTTTCTTTGGATGTGGAAGAAAATATTGTTTCTTTATGCAGTAATTGTCATAATCAGATTCATTATGGAAAAGGTGGTGACAAATTACTTGAAAAGCTGTATGCGGAGCGAAAAGAGGCACTAGAGAGCGTTGGTATTAAAATCACTTTGACACAATTGCTTCAAATGTATGGATGTGGAGATAAATGAAGAAAAGAGTGGTATAGTAGTAATGGTTATTCTTCTATATGAAAGAAATTTGTGAAAGCAGTGAATAGTATTTGATATGTTGTCGGATTTGAGGTGAGATTTTGGCAAAGAAGAAAAATAACGAAGAAATGGTTTCATTTAAAGCCAACGTAACACTTCCAAAAGAAGAATACGAAAAATATAAAAGAGGTGAGATACATTCTGATAAAGGGCTTCGAGGAGACGATGGTAGACTAAGAGCTATCCCTGATATCGAAGAAATTGAAGATGGTGATAAAAATGAGTGTCAATATCCTAGTTACGATGAATCCGAGATTCAAGAGTACCAGGAAAGAGAATTAACACCTGAGCAGAGGGAACTGTATGACGCAATTGGAACTATACTTGCATTAGTGGTGATAAAAGTTGGTGAATATGCTTATTATGCAGCAAAGCCACATGTGGTTAATTGGTGGAATACAAAGCTGGTTCCAGGTGTGAAAAATTTGGCCGCATCATTAAAAAAGAAAGACATAAAAGCTACTAAGCGTTTGAAAAAAACAAAGTCAGACAAGGCAGCAACTCATAAGAGGGTTACTACCACAGATATTGCAGTACAAAATATGAATGCGTTGAATACCCTATCTGGAAATATAGAAATTATGTATGATGAGTATATTAGAAATATAACCAGTGAGGAAGCCCAGCAGCATCTAATAAATATTGTGGTATTGACTGCTTGTTTGGCGCATGAAATAAAGGAACTTTCTGGCGTGGTTATTAGAGATAACGAAAAACTATCTACCCAATATCAAAGTGACATAGAGCAGATCACTCAGCAGAAAGTAATGCAGGGATTAAACAATATTCTTACACAGAATATAAATTTGTTAGATGTTGAGACGGAAGAAAAATTCACAACATTGATGGGCTGTCCTATTATAACAGGCGGAAAATTTCAGCCGATAGATAGGATGCAGATAAAGGAACTGCTTGAAATAAAAACCTGAGATGGATGAAGGCTGCTGAGATTTGATAAGTATATAGCTATAATTAAAACATTAAAGAAGGATCATATATGTTAAATAGTTGAAGTGAATAAAAAATGCATTTACTTATGAGAGGGCACGAAATGAAGAAGTGTAAAGAATATTGGATATATATTGTATTGTGCTTAGTGTGTATTGCTGTTAGAGTTTTGCCATTATCAATTGGTGCGGAATATGATGAAGCAATTAACGATATAGCAATTGGTGGGTTTGCGTCAACTTTAGTTGCATGGATCATAAAAGTTAATGACAATGTCGCAAATGAAAAAAGAAACAGGGCACTTGGGTGTAGAGCATTATATGGACTTTATAAGTCGATCGCAGAATATATGGATGCTTTTGTTAGATGTATGTGTATACAAAGTGGTACTGTTTCCAAGACAAAAATTAATACATTTGTGAAGTGGAATGAGGAGTTATCACGAGAGTTGAATGAGGTGGATGATGTCACTTATGAAGTCCTGTGCAATTTTATGGATATTATAGAGAGTGATACAAATAAAATCATATCTCAGCAAGATTGGTATGTTTCAGAAGGAATTTTGGACGTAAACATTATTGAAACAATTGGAAAATTAGCAAACATTTTTCTTATGAAAGAAAATCTGTTAAAAGGGACAGCAGGAATCAATAATTTGCAAATTATGAATAATGAATTGATTAGCTGTCTTCAAGATAGTAAAGAGCTATCATTGGGCAAATTTGTTACAACAGATTATGGATTCTCAAATCGTATGGAGTCACATATTAATTCGGACGTTTTGAAGATAGAGGTATAATATTGGTAGGTTCATATTGAGTTTTGCAGAAAAGTATTATCTAGGGGGTAATACTTTTTTTGTTACATATGATGAAGGAAGAATTAAGCTAGGCGGGTATCCAGCTGTTTTTTATCGGAATGATTGCAATTTCCGCGATGTTTCTGCCGGGGATTTCCGGTTCCACGCTGCTTTTGATTTTTGGAGCTTACATTCCGGTCATCACAGCGGTAAAAGGCGTGTTGTCCCTGCAGCTGTCCTATCTTCCGTGTCTGGTATTTTTTGGATGCGGTGTGCTTGTAGGTGCAGTGACCGTAGTAAAGGGGATCAAGGTTTGTTTGGAGCGTTTCCGTGTGCAGACAATCTATGCCATCCTTGGAATGATGATCGGTTCTTTTTATGCAATCGTGATGGGACCGACTACGCTGGAAACTCCACAGCCGATGCTGCAGTCGGGGAGCTTTCATGTGATTGCCTGTCTGGTGGGCGTTGTGCTGGTACTGGGGATGCAGTGGGCAAAGGAAAAGCTGGATGGTTGATTTCGCTGCCTCTGTAGTGGTATGATGATATAGGTAAAAAATATACACGAAAGAGGAGCACGAGTTTATGAAAAAGAAGTTTTATGGCATGCTTGCAGCAGTGCTTATAGCCAGCTGCATCTGTGTGCCGCAGGTTAAAGTACAGGCAGAGGATGTTTATGATGATTCTGATTGGAGTGATTCCTGGTATGATAATGATGTAACTCCCATACCGGATCTGACCAATGTAACGATCGACAAAACCAGTCAGACCGGTTATACGCAGAAAGCAGACAATTATTATTATGGCACGCAGATGCCAACATATAGATTTACCCTTCAGAATACACCGTGTACATTAAACGATTATGATGACGGAGTCTTGTTTTCTACGGAGTCTTCCAATAGCAGTATTGATGTATATGCAAGCTTGGAAAATAATGTGATTTCACTGACTCCGGATGCTGCAGGAAAAACGACTGTTACGATTACGATAAACAGCAAAACGTTCCAGGTAACGATCAACACCATTGCAGTGGAACTGCCGAATTCGTTGTTGCTTTCCACGAAACAGAAAACACAGATCAAGGCAAAAGGCGTAAGTACCATAAAATGGAAATCCACAAATCCATCGGTTGCGACCATTTCCGGAAATGGAACAGTTTGTGCAAAAAAGACAGGAAATACCATTCTTGTGGGAACCATAGGGGATGTACAGATGGGATGTGTGGTTTCCGTTGTCAGCCCGTCCAGAAGACGTGCCGTGCAGAAGGCACGACAGATTGCAAAGACCTGTACATACAGCCAGCCAAAGCGTATGCAGGAAAAATTTTACGACTGCAGTTCTCTGGTGTGGAAATCTTATCATAAGAATGGTGTAAATTTTGGAATGGCATATTATGCACCGGTTGCAGCGGATATGGGAAAATGGTGCGTACAGCATAAGAAACTTGTCAGCGGAGGTCTGAGTCAGGCAAATATACAAAATATGAAATTGAATCCGGGGGATGTGATGTTTGAAACCGGACAGAAAAACGGAAGATATAAGGGGATCTATCATGTAGAAATGATTACTGGTTATATATTCTATGGATTTGATGGGAATGGAAAGGCAGAACTTGGAATTCAGTGGGCAACTGGAGCTGAAAAATATTACCCAATGGGGCAGATGGTAGGCAGACCGTAAAGGTCTGTCTTTTTTTGTCGGAATATGTTACAATGCAAAAAAATGAGAAAGAGGGAGAAAAGGATGTTTCAGTCACTTGAATATAAACACCCGAAATTTTATCAGGTATTCCGCCTGTTTATTGTGTTTTTTGCTTCACTTTTGTATGCGTGGAATCTGCGCTGTTTTGCCAAAACGGCAGGCCTGTTTCCGGGAGGATTTTCCGGATTGTCACTTTTACTGCAGCAGATCGGGTTAGATTTTATCCATGTCAGTATACCGTTTTCGGTGTTTAACATCGGACTGAATCTGGTTCCTACTTACATTGCATATAAATTTATCGGGAAAAAATTTACTCTGTATTCTATTATTGTTATTGTACTGACGAGTATTTTTACAGATATGCTTCCGGCGTATGTGTTTACAAAGGATGTGCTGCTGATCAGTGTGTTTGGTGGACTGATCAATGGATTTGCCATCAGTCTGTGTTTAAATGTCGGCACCACCACGGGTGGCACCGACTTTATCAGCATCTTTTTATCACAGCAGAAGGGCATTGATGCATGGAATTATATTCTGGCAGGAAATGTGCTCATGCTTGTAGTTGCAGGTGCTTTGTTCGGCTGGTCGATTGCGTTGTACTCGATTATTTACCAGTTCTGCAGCACGCAGATCATTCAGGCACTGTACAAGCGTTACCAGAAGGAAACGATGTTTATTATTTCTGATAAATCCAATGAAATCTATCGTGCCATCCGGGAACGGACCAACCATGATGCAACGTTATTCCAGGGAATCGGGTGTTATGAGGAAAAGCAAAAGACCCTGATTTATTCCGTCATTAATTCCGAGGCAAAAAGGGAGCTGCTTCCGCTTATCCGTCAGATTGATCCCCATGCTTTTATTAATGTTGTGCGGACAGAAGAACTTGCGGGGCGTTTTCATGATATTCCGCATGATTAAAAGCTTTATGCAGATTCAATCTCATAAGTAAAGCCGGCATCCTCGATGGTTTTGATGGTATCCTGGATGCCCTGTCCACCGGCGGTCAGATAACCGGAGGCGAAGATGGAATCGACGACACTTAAAAGCTTTTTTTCTTCTCCTTTGAAATATACCTCACGGCCGGCGGCACAGCGTATATCTGACTGTGGAACCATCAGTCTTGCAAGGCAGAGGACTTTCATGCAGTATTCTGTGGTCAGACCGGAAATATCTTTATCGCCTAACGGAGTTCCCTTGATCGGAAGCAGAAAATTGATCGGCAGTGCTTCCGGCTGGATCTCACGCAGTTCCATCAGCATATCTACCACATCTTCTTTGCTCTCGCCCATACCGATGATTCCGCCACTGCAGATTTCAAATCCAATCTTCTGCAGCATATGAATATTTTCAACACGCTGGTCAAAGGTGTGGGTGGAGCAGATATGGCTGTAATAGGCGCGGCTGCTGTTTAAGTTGTGGTTGATACGGTCAAGACCGGCATCGTAGAGCATGCGTGCCTGTTTTTCCGTTAAAAATCCAATGGAACAGCACAGATGTGTGCCGGTTTTCTTCATGGCACGGATGCGTTCGGCAAGTTCTTCAATTTCCTCATCTGTAAATTTCATTCCGCTTAAGCCGATACAGTGGCGGCTTAAATGGTGTTCATTGACAAAATCGTTATCCTTGTACAGTTTCTCATCGGAAACCCATTTGTATTTTTCAATATCTGCGGTGGAACGGCAGGATTGTGCACAGTATGCGCAGTCCTGGGAACAGTTGCCGCTGCGGGCATTGGTCAGAATATGGATGCTGACGTGATTTCCTTTATATTTTCTCCGGAGTTTTTCAGCACGGGCGATCAGATCATCCAGCTGATCGTCCGGAGTGTTTAAAATAAAAAGAGCCTCCTCGCGGGAGAGAACCGGATCGTTTTCTTTTGTTGTATGCATTTGCTAAATACCTTCCTTGTGTGTAATTATGAACAATATGCATTCACTTTAGCATGGAAAAAATGAAATGTCAACGATGACGAGCGAACAGGTTGACAATAAAGAGTAAAAAACCCGGAGAATGAAAAAATTCTCCGGATTTGAAGTATTATAATAAAATTTTTGATTTATGCTTTAGTAAGCGGGACCCGTTTATAATAAGAAGAACCCCTGCGGCGATTCCTGTGGCAAGTACACAGATTCCGATCACGAGGCTTGATACGGCTGATGATCCCATTGCTTTATATATTTTCTCGTTCATAAAAACAAACCTCCTTAAATTGACGAAGTTTAATATCTTAATTCATTCTTATTTTAACACAACATCCGTTGACATTGCAACGTGGATTTGCTACAGTTGACAGTGTATGAATGAAATTAGAAAAATAACACGAAAATATATAGTAACTGAGAAAAATCAGGAGGCATAGAGATGGCAAAAATTATATTAACCGGAGATCGCCCGACAGGAAGACTGCATGTGGGACACTATGTAGGATCTCTGCGAAGAAGAGTGGAATTACAGAATTCGGGAGAGTTTGATAAGATTTTTATTATGATTGCGGATGCACAGGCGCTGACCGACAATTTTGATAATCCGGAGAAGGTGCGTCAGAATATCATTGAGGTGGCACTGGATTATTTGTCTGCGGGGCTGGATCCCGCAAAATCCACATTGTTTGTCCAGTCACAGATTTCCGAATTGACAGAGCTTACTTTTTTCTATGCCAATCTGGTAACTGTTTCTAGGCTGCAGCGGAATCCGACTGTTAAGTCAGAAATTAAAATGCGCAATTTTGAGACCAGTATTCCGGTCGGATTTTTTACATATCCGATCAGTCAGGCAGCAGATATTACTGCTTTTAAGGCAACGGTTGTACCAGCGGGAGAAGATCAGCTTCCAATGATTGAGCAGACAAGGGAGATTGTCCGTAAATTCAATTCCATTTATGATGAGGTGCTGGTGGAGCCGGATGTGCTGCTTCCGGAGAATGAGGCATGTATGCGTCTGCCGGGAATTGATGGAAAACAGAAGATGAGCAAATCCCTGGGGAACTGTATTTATCTTTCAGATACGGAAAGTGATGTCAAAAAAAAGATTATGAGTATGTACACGGATCCAACACATATTCAGATATCTGATCCGGGACATCTGGAAGGAAACTGTGTATTTACCTATCTGGATGCCTTCAGCAAACCGGAGCATTTTGAAGAATATCTCCCGGAATATCATAATCTGGATGAATTAAAGGAACACTATACCAGAGGCGGTCTTGGAGATGTAAAAATCAAAAAATTCCTGAACAACGTCATTCAGGAAGAGCTGGCTCCGATTCGTGCGCGAAGGGCAGAATTTGAGAAAGACATTCCGGCAGTATATGAAATTCTGAAAAAAGGAAGTGATGCAGCGCGTGAAGTTGCAGCACAGACACTTTCTGAAGTAAAACAGGCGATGAAAATCAATTATTTTGATGATGAAGAACTGATTCGTGTACAGAGTGAGAAATATCAGGGTGTATAAAAAGAAAGGATCGGAAAATATGATGATGAAAAAGACAGGACTGCTGGCAGTACTGACAGCAGGAGTACTTTTACTTGCAGGATGCGGTGGGGAAGCAAAGACAATTGATGCGCAGGCTCTTGCAAAATCGCTTGCAACAGAGATTAAATATGATGATACATTAAAGGAACTGACAGCGGATGAAATTTCAATGCTTGTAGATTTACCGGAAGATGTTGATTCTGTTATGTATGCCGGAAGCGGTTCTACGGCAGAAGAGGTAGGTGTTTTTACTGCAAAAGATTCAAATCAGGCAAAAGAAACCATGGAAGATGTCCAGAAATATCTTGATGATCAGGCCGATTCTTTCCAGGATTATGTGCCGGAAGAGACAAAACGGATTGGAAATGCGGTGCTGGAGCAGAAAAATCAGTATGTGGTTCTGTGTGTGTCCGGGGATTCGGATCAGGCAAAAGAAATTATAGAAAAGGCGTTTAAATAAAATGGTTTTTAGTAGTTTTGTATTTTTACTTGCGTTTTTACCGATCGTATTATTGCTGTACTATCTCTGCCCGGCAAGGCTTAGAAACCTTGTTTTATTGGTTTTCAGTCTGGTCTTTTATGCGTGGGGAGAGCCGGTCTATGTATTAATCATGCTGTTTTCGATTGTATTTGATTATGCGAATGGGCGGTTGATCGAGCACTTTAAAAACAAAAACTGTCCGGGGAAAGCAAAAGCCGCACTGATCGTTGATCTGTGCGGAAACCTTGCCATCCTCGGGTTTTTTAAGTACACGGATTTTGTTATCGGGAGTATCAATTCCATTACAGGGGCAGGGTTGTCGCTGCTGCATATAGCACTTCCGATTGGAATTTCTTTTTATACCTTTCAGACAATGTCCTATACGATTGATGTTTATCGCGGGGAGGTTGCAGCACAGAAAAACATCCTTACATTTGCGACCTATGTAACTCTGTTTCCGCAGCTGATCGCAGGACCGATTGTGCAGTATAAAACGGTGGAAAAAGAACTCATGCACAGAAAAGTCACGCTGGAAGATTTTTCCGAAGGAGCATTTCGTTTTTCCGTGGGTCTGGCAAAGAAAGTGCTTCTGGCAAATCAGATCGGAAGTCTGTGGGATTCCATTTCACAGTTGAATCACATGTCGGTGGCTACGGCATGGCTTGGTGCAATTGCATACAGTTTTCAGATTTATTTTGATTTTTCGGGATATTCGGATATGGCGATCGGACTGGGCAGAATGTTTGGATTCTATTTCCTGGAAAACTTTAATTTCCCGTACATGTCAAAGACAATTACGGAATTCTGGAGACGCTGGCATATTTCTCTAAGTTCCTGGTTCCGTGAATATGTATACATTCCGCTTGGGGGAAACCGTAAGGGTCTGGTACGGCAGCTGTTTAATATTATGGTTGTATGGATGCTGACCGGTCTGTGGCACGGGGCAAATTGGAACTTTGTACTCTGGGGTGTGTATTATGGTGTGCTTCTCATGATTGAAAAGTTGTTCCTGCTTAAATGGCTGGATAAACTTCCAAATTGGATCGGGCATATTTACAGCATGTTTCTCGTGGTTATTGGATGGACAATTTTTGCACAGACGGATATTCACCAGCTGGGAGAATATTTAAAGACAATGTTTGGAATCGGACATGTGGCAGTTGCGGATTCTGATTTCTTATATTTCCTTGGAAGTAATGCGGTACTTCTGGTGGCATTGATCGCGGCATCTATTGATTACCGTGTCTGGATGCGCAGATTAAAGCAGGGAAAGGATGCTACCGTTTACGATGCGATTGCAACGTCGAAAGGATGGACCATAGCAAAGCCGGTTCTCATGGTTGTGTTTTTGCTGGTGTCCTTTGCATTTCTGGTAGGAGACAGTTACAATCCGTTTTTATATTTCCGTTTTTAGGAGGCATAGATCATTGAAAAAAATCAGTGTGACAATGATTGTCATTTTTGTTGCGTTTCTTGCGCTGGTATCCGGTGGAAGCCTGCTGATGAAAGATCGTGAGTTCTCACCGAACGAAAACAGATATCTGGCGGAACCGCCCAGACTGACGGTTGACAATATATTGAGTGGAAAATTTCAGGATGGTCTTGAAAATTATCTCAGGGATCAGATCTGTTTTCGCGATGGATGGATCACGGTAAAAACCGGAATTCAGAAAGCCTGCAAAGACACAGATATCGGAGGGGCTTATGTGGGAAAAGACGGCTATGATTTTGAAAAAATCACACCGGAAGATGTGGATGAAAAACAGATTGACCGCAATGTGAAAGCGGTGCAGGATTTTTTCGCAAAAGCTTCTGAAAATGTAGAAAAGGACCGGATATCTTTTCTGCTTGTCCCGTCATCCGGGCTGGTAATGGCCGATAAACTTCCGGCACATGCACGGCTGTTTGATCAGGCAAAGTATATTGACCAAATTGAAAAACAGATGAAGGACTGTCGTGTGACAGATGTGAGGGAAAAACTACTTTCCCATAATGAGGATTATATCTATTACAAAACGGATCATCACTGGACGAGTGAGGGCGCTTACCTTGCCTATGAAACATGGTGTGACAGTACCGGGATGGAGAGCACGCCGCTGGCTGATCTGAAAAAACAGGTTGCAACCAAAAAATTCCGTGGAAGCCTGTATTCCAAAATACTGGATGCGGATTCGGCATATGACAGTATCTGGACGTATGGAGATACGAAGCAGAAGGCATACGGAAGTGACTGCAGTCTGACAATTGATGAAAAGAAACAGACGGACAGCTGTTACGATACAGCGCAGCTGAGTCAAAAGGATAAATATAAATACTTTTTCGGAGATAATTACGGAACGGTACAGATTGTATCAGACCATGCCAGACATCAGGATCGCAATCTGCTCGTCATCAAGGATTCGTTTGCAAACACCTTTGTGCCGTTTGCAACAGAAAACTATGGACAGATTACCATGATTGACTTACGGTATTATAATGGAAATATAGAGGAATATATGAAAGAACATAAGATTACAGATGTACTCGTTCTCTATAATATTACAAATTTTATTTCAGACCGGAATCTGTATAAACTGGTCGGAAGAATTTAAAATGGAAAAGAGGTAAGATAAATGGTTTATAAGAGAGTAAGTAAAATAATCTTTGCTGCCATACTTGCCGTAACGGTGTTTTCGGGTTGCGGGAACAGGCAGGAAGAAGGAAAAGATAAGACAGAAACAGAGACCACAACACAGAAAAGCACACAGGATTCCACACAGGATGTTACGCAGGAAGCGGAAGAGGAAACAAAATATCCGTCCATCACTTCGGATGGAAAAATAAAAGATTACAAAAGCGTTGTGACAGTGGATGATACAGCATATGAGTTATACACCTATCTGGACAAAGTAGCAGACAATTATGCAAAAAGTGTAAATAAGGTAGCGGATACTCTGGCCGGAAAATCGGATGTGTATGATCTTGTCATTCCCCTCAGTTCGGGAATTACATTTCCGGATAATTTGAAAGACAAAATCGTCTTCCGATCAGCATGACGCAATGCAGAAGATCCAGGCAAAAATGGACAAACATGTAAAAAACGTGGACGTATATGACGTGCTTATGCAGCATCGGACGGAGTATGAATATTTTCGGACGGATCATCATTGGACGACACTTGGTGCTTATTACGCATATACGGAATTCTGTAAAGCAAAAGGGATTACGCCGGAATCGCTGGATGCATATAGTAAAAAACAGGATTTTGACGGATTTCTGGGATCTTTTTATAATGATACTTCGGATGCAAAGCTAAAGGCGAATCCGGATACTGTGACAGCATATTACCCAAATGCTGAGAGCATATGCCATGTGACGGCATCGGATGGCAAAAAATATGACTGGCCGGTAATTTATGATGTTTCGAATTACAATGCGGGACTGAAATACAGTACGTTTATTGCAAGTGATAATCCATACACGGAAATTGAGAACAAGGATCTGTCGGATGGAAGTTCCTGCATTGTTGTAAAAGAATCGTTCGGAAATGCATTTATTCCATTTCTGGTTGATCATTATCAGACGGTGTATGTCGTGGATTACCGTTATTGGACAGGAAGTATCAGTAAACTTGCACAGGACAAGAAAGTGAATGATGTGCTGTTTTTGAATAATCTTTCCATGATTCGCAATAAAAGTCTGGTAGGAAAGTTATACAGAGTGCTATAATACATTACAGTAAATAATTCCGTACAGACGATACGAAAGGAGGGGAATCCGGTGGTTAAATATTACAGAACAGATGACCGAAAGATTCATGAAGAACCGACAATTCAGGATGGCGTATGGGTGCAGATGGTAAACCCCAGTGTCGCGGAGGGACAGATGGTCGCGGATGCTCTGGATATGGATGTTGAAGATGTGCTGGCCGCACTCGATGAAGAGGAGAGTTCCCGTATCGAACTACAGGATGGTTATACTCTCATTCTGGTCGATATCCCGTCGATCGAGATCCGTCATGAAAAAGAATCGTATACGACCATACCGCTTGGTATTCTGATTACATCGGGTGAGATCGTTACAGTCTGTACGGAGGATACACCGGTTCTTCAGGCGTTTTTGAATAACCGTGTCCGGGAATTCAGCACGAAAAAAAAGCTTCGTTTTGTCTATCAGATCCTGTACCGGATTGCGGTGCTTTATCAGAGTGATCTTCGTATCATCGACAAGATGCGTACGGAGATCGAGGAACGTGTCGGGGATGATACGGAGGAAGTGGATCTGATTGCGCTGCATGAACTGGAATCGACACTGGTCTACTTTGCGACATCCCTTCGTGCCAACGGAGTAGTGCTTGACCGCCTGACAAGATACAAGCGGCTGGAGCAGTATCCGGAGGATAAGGAACTGCTCGGGGATGTAATCGTAGAGAACCAGCAGGCAATTGAGATGACAAGTATTTACCGTGACATCATAAACGGTACCAGAGAATTGTTGTCATCGGTCATCGATAATCGGATGAATTCCATCATGAAATCGCTGACAGTCATCACGCTGGTTATGGCGATTCCTACGGTTATTTCCGGAATTTACGGTATGAATGTCAACGAGCACTGGGTCCCGTTTGCCAATACTGCGCACGGATTTGCTATTATCATCGGAATTATGGTGATCATTTGTGTGATTATCCTGCTTCTTCTGCGAAAGAAGCGTATCCTCTAGCGGATTGAATTGCGGTATTGCAGCGGTGGGACATGAAAAGTATTTTTAAATGTCCGGATAAAATAGCTTACGTTTGGAAAGCCGCTCTGCAGTGCTGTCTCTGTGATGGAGAGACTTGTGGTTTCCAGCAGATGCTTTGCGTGGGATAACCGCAGGTACGTGATATACTGCGAGAGCGTAAGCTGGAAATGTTCCCGGAAATACCGGGAGATATATTTTTCGGACATATGGAAATGTCCGGCGAGATCGTGCAGAGAAATGCGAAAACAGTAATTTTGCTGAATATAAGATAACAACTCTTTCTGGAGACTGCTGGTGCTTTTGGTATGGCTGGGATAAAACAGATCCTGTTCTGCCATAAGAAGCACAAGTTTCAGGAGAAGAATGCGGGTGCCAAGCTGGTTTTGGTATCCGTTTTTTTGGCTCGCAGCAATACGGTCAGAGTTGGCGTTGATGATCTGATCAAGCAGAACGGATGCCTTTGCTGCTGTGTCGTGATCCTCTGGAAGTTTACAGGGAAAGGAGAGAGTGTGGTTCCGCAGGGGAAAGAAAAGTTCCCGTTCCAAAGAATCATCCGACTGAAACGAAATAAATTCGAGAGGAAACAGGAGGGTGTAGTAGTCGACATCCCCGGCTGCCGATCCCATCAGATGAAGCTGCCCAGGAGCAACAAAATAGACCGAACCGTCCTCAGCAGTATATTCTTTCCCGTCAATCAGGAGGTTTAAAGGTCCTTTTTTCGTGTAAATAACTTCAAGCTCATCGTGCCAGTGTACGGGAATCTGAAAAGCATGGAAAATATTGTGCATGTGATATTGTGTATAGGGGTAATTGTCTGTGCCGTGCGGACGGTTTTCCTTGAGTTCCGGATACATGAAGTCCCTCCTTCTGTCAGTTTCCTAAATTATAATGGAAAAGTAGAAATAATGCAATTATAAGGCGATAAAATGCAAGCATTTTTTGAAAAAAGGGCATAAAATGAATACGAAAGAAAGGAGATACCATAAATGGAACAGAGGAGAAAAAATTTAACGCAGCTTTTTATTCCCATTTGTCTGGAAACACTTTTGTATATGCTTTCGGGGATGGTCGATACCCTGATGCTTTCGTCTGTAAATGATCAGGCGGTTGGGGCGGTGGGAACTGCAAATACATATATCGGAATTTTTATCATCATGTTTTCTGTGATCTCTTCGGGAATGGTAGCCGTTATGACACAAAATATCGGGGCGGAAAGGCCTGGGATCGCATATCAGGCCAGACAGCTTGGACTGGCATTTAATGCAGCGCTTGGCGTAATAATGTCTCTGTTCTTATCACTCGGTGCAGGGACCATTCTCTCTGGGGTCGGTGTGGCAGATGCGCTGATGCAGCCGGCGAAAACTTATCTGCAGATCGTGGGCGGATTTTGTATTTTAAATGCACTGATTCCCATCTGCTCGAGTTATCTTCGGGCATTTGGTTTTTCGAAGGAACCGTTGTATGCATCAATTATCGGTAATGTTATTAATTTTTGCCTGAATGCATTTTTCCTGTTTGTACTGCACAAAGGGGTAGCGGGTGTTGCTACCGCCACGGTGATCTCACGCATCATCAATCTGGTGATTGTTGTACTGCTTGGTGCTGTTTTGGTGAAAGCAAAACAGCATCCGGAGAGAGAGAGCAACCGGGCAGTGATGGGACAGATCATCCGTATCGGGCTTCCGTCCGCATGCGAGACGGCGATCTATAACGTTTCCATGACGCTGGTGATCCGTTTCCTGAATCAGATGGATGCACAGGGGCTTAATGTGACAGCGCGTTCCTACACAATGCAGATCACAAATTTTTCCTATTGTGTAGGTGCGGCACTTGCACAGGCGAATGCGATTATGACGGGATGGCATATCGGTGCGAAAGAGTATGATGCGTGTGACCGTGGAACGAAAAAAGCAGCGGTGATCGGAGTGATTGTTGCAGTTATTCTGGAGACGGTGTTTACGCTTTGTTCCGGCTGGATTATGCAGCTGTTTTCCAAAGATCCGCAGATGGTGTCGCTTGTCGGTAAACTTCTGGCAATTGACATCGTACTTGAGATAGGCCGTGTAACCAATCTGGTGTACGGACAGGCATTAAAGACAAGTGGGGATGCCGTATTCCCGGTAGTGATGGGTGCCTGCTTTATGATTTTGTGTTCAGTTGGGGGAACGTATCTGTTTGGAATCCGTCTGGGCCTTCTGGCCGTGGGCGCATACATCGGTATGACTGGTGATGAATGCGTCCGTGCCGTTGGCATGTACCTTCGCTGGAAGAGCGGAAAGTGGAAAGAAAAGGGATTGGTTAAATCCCGGTAGCTTCGTAGCGCCCACTGGCACCACATGGAAGAACCAGTCCGTTGGAGGAAACCGGAAGACCGATCTCGCTGGCGGTGACTGTACCATTGGCGGTGCCAAGCACCGTGCTTATCATATAGGAAAGAACTGCCGGCTGCAGACCGGTGGTATATGAGTTAATCAGGAAGAAGAGCGGATTGTCCGTTAAAATCTGGCTGCAGAGCTGGATGAGCGGATAAACGCTCTCTTCTATTTTCCAGATTTCCCCTTTTGGTCCGCGACCGTAAGACGGCGGGTCCATGATAATGGCATCATAATGGTTCCCACGACGGATTTCCCGCTCTACAAATTTGACACAGTCATCGACCAACCACCGGATCGGGGCATCTTTCAGACCGGAAGAAATTGCATTTTCCTTTGCCCAGGTGACCATGCCTTTGGATGCATCTACATGGGTTACGCTTGCACCTGCCGCAGCGGCCGCAAGTGTTGCCCCACCGGTATAGGCGAAAAGATTAAGAACCTTAACCTGGCGTCCTTTGGAAACGGCGTCTGCAATGAGCTGGGAAAACCAGTTCCAGTTGGCAGCCTGTTCCGGAAATAATCCGGTATGTTTAAAACTGAAAGGTTTTAAATGAAACGTTAACTTCTTATTAATAGGCAGGGAATATTGAATGGTCCATTCTTTTGGAAGCTGGAAAAATTCCCATTCTCCACCTCCTTTGGAACTGCGGTGGTAGTGGCCGTTCATTTTGCGCCATCCTTTTTCTTTTTTCGGAGTATCCCAGATTACCTGGGGATCTGGGCGGACGAGAAGATAATCTCCCCAGCGTTCGAGCTTTTCACCTTTTGAACAATCGATCACTTCATAGTCATTCCATTGATCTGCTAACCACATATATCATATCCTCCTGATTTCTATCTGTATAAAACAGTAACATTATATGAAAAATAGAAAAAATAATCAATGATTAAATTTCAGCATGACGGATTTTGAAAGAAAAAGCAATTTTTAGACAAAAAATATTGCATTTGTGACATAAAATGATAGAATGTACCTAACGATGGAATAATTAAACGGAGGATGAACGACATGGAATCATTTATGGGAGATTTAAGTGCTTGTGAAACAATGATCATGAAAGTAATCTGGGATGCGAAAGAAGATATTGCATTGCAAGACCTGATTCGCGAACTGGCAGATCGATATAAAAAGAACTACGCACGTACAACTGTTGTGACATTTGTTCATAAGATTGTAGACAAAGGCTTTGCAACAACTTACCGTAAAGGAAAAGCGGCATATATTCATCCGGAAAAAAGTCTGGCAGCCTATAGGGATGAGTTGTTACAACAGCAGTTGGAGTTTTGGTTTGACGGAAAACCATCCGCATTTTTGTCTGCCTGGTGTGAAAAAAATAAACTGTCCCGCGAGGAAGCAGACAGGATCAGAGAAATAATTGAGAAAGAGTAATCGTGGTATAAAGGAGTATCTTCCTATTATAAAAGGAATGAAATAGGATGCTCCTTTTTATTTTTCTCTTTTTTGACAGAAAATCAAAAAAGTTCTTGCTTTTTTGGGAAAGACCATGTATAATATCAATTGCTGTGGCATGATAGCTGTGAAACGTGAGGTTGCTGCCTATGTGGCAGGTTTTCCGTGGAGCGAATGTCAAGTTAGGAAACTGACGAC
>ENA-OPBF01000904-OPBF01000904.1-human-gut-metagenome-genome-assembly--contig:-NODE-904-length-21096-cov-8.087401_pt1 | contig 21096 bp, 14 predicted proteins | sample MGYA00241067_ERZ501450 | MGnify/ENA primary metagenome ERZ501450 (study PRJEB25962, sample SAMEA2042516) | human gut metagenome | biome: human gut; feature: human-associated habitat; material: faeces... | reverse complement strand
CTATTTCAAATTAATCTGCAACTGGCAGGGGATTATTTATTTATTCATATGTTGTCTGATTCGGATAGTTAAATGCAATATAACTCTTTCCGCGGTTAATTGATATTTCATTTCCTGATTCATCATAAAATGTTAATCTTGATAATTCATTATTTTCCTCTTTACTCCAATGAATCTTCTGTTTTGCACCGTTCGAAATGTAATATCCCATGGAGTCTTCCCAGCCATCCCAGTCAACTGCTTTATGTCCCAAATCATCTTTGACAGAGATAGTGGTCTCTAACACAAACACATTGGTAAAAGCAAGCTGGTTTCCTGTCTTTCCGTCTATCTGGGCATTTCCATCAATTTCTTTTTTATAAGTATTACTTGCTTCATCATAGACAAGTGTAGCAGACTGTGCGCCAAAATCAATGCTCACTTTCTTACACACATCTTCTGATGGTTTCACTTGTTCATTTAATCCATTAAACTGAAATGCTGTTCCTTTCTTATCATCCGCAAGGTCTGTTCTCTTTCCAGTATTTTGCACTACTTCTGCAAACTTTGTTCCATCAAAGTATCCTGTGTGTTCCAATGCATACCCCTGATTCCGACGTTCCATATCTCGTCCAAACAGACCTCCTGCATTGTAAATTCCATCATACTGATCCAGGTTCAAAGCTTCCAGATAATCTGCGATACTATCATCAATTCCCCAATTTACATAAAACGCATCAAATCCCTGAGACAGTGCCGGGAAATAATATCTGCAGCTTCGTATCGCACAGATCTGCGGAACAGTTGTATAATCCGCATAAAGAGCCATAAAACGCGTCTGATCACCTTCTACCGGGATTTCAAAGATAATATCTGCTTTTTCTACTCCGTACTGTGGCATTGCTGCCGGAATATTATTCACCATAACCGCCACCGGACGTTTACCGATAGCAGCATCTGTCAGATCTGCAAGACCTGTCAGCAGGTTTTGATTTTCCGGAATCTTTTCTTCTTCCGGTTCTTCCGGCACTTCTTTTACTGGTTCTGGCTTTTCCACTTCTATTTTCTTAGTCGGTGGTTTTTCTGTTTTTGTCTCTTTTTTCTTAGAGCAACCTGAAAGAGCCAGAACTATCATAGATAAAATCAGTAACAGGCACATTCCCCTTCTTTTTTTCTGCCCGCCTCGTTTCTTCTTCATACACTTTCCCTCCCTTACATTTGGAATATAACGAATATTAACTGAATTAATTATATCATCCCCCAGTGTCTTACACAATCAAAGAGGACCATATTATGCAAAAAGCACAGTGAATAAATCACTGTGCTTTTTGCGTATAATCTTCACAAGTTAAATCCTGTTTATAACTTATGATTCAGATCTCATTCAATTATTTTGCTTTTCCATATACATACTTCGGTGTTCCACCAACAACCTTGTTTCCGTTAGAGTCTGTATGGTATGGGAATACCCAGTAGAAGTTCCAATCTGTGCTGGATGCCTTCTTATCTGTAAATGTTGTGCCTTTTGTTGTCATACCGATGTAACCATATTTCTCGCCTGGATGGATTCCGTATACAAGATACCCTTCTGCTCCGGCTGACTTCGTCCATGTAAGTTTTACTCCACCCTTTACAGATGAAGCTTTCAGGTCTGTAACAGCTGCGCATTTCTGTGCTTTACCATATACATAGTGTGCTGTCAGTCCTGGATACATCTTGCCATTTTCGTCTTTGCAGTATGCAAATACCCAGTAATAGTTGTAATCACTTGTAAGTGCTTTTACATCAACAAAAGATGTCTTAGATGTCATACCGATATAACCATACTTGTTACCGCCTCCGCGGATTCCATAAATCAGGTATCCTTCTGCGTCCTTCACTTCACTCCATGTAAGTTTTACCTTACCTACTGAAGAAGATGCTTTCAGGTTTTCTACTGCTGCAAGTCTTTCTTTTTCAACTACGACTTCCTTAGTTGTCGGATTAACAACTTTCTTTCCATCTGGTGATGTTACGGATGCTGTATAAACAACTTTTCCTTCTTTTGTATAAGTTGCTTTTTCGACTGTTTCACTATCAATCTTAACTTCTGGTGTCTGAACATGTGTTGCATCATTTGCACATGTAAATGTTGCTGTTGTTGTCCACTTACCATCTTTTTCTTCCCAGTCTGACCATACCGGATCGCCGTATTTGTGACCAAGTTTTGCAATTGCTACTTCTTTTGTCTCTTTTGCAAGTACAGTATTATCATCTGTTGATGTTACTGTTGCTACATAAACATCTTTTCCTGCTTCTTCACATGTAGGTGCTTTATATGCATCTGTATCTTTTACTACAGATACGGATACATTTTTCTGAACTTCTCCACATACGGAACACTTCACTTCATCAACTGTTACTGAAGTGCCTTCTTTCTGATCTGTCTTATAACCTGTGATGTTTCCATCATCATCTTTAATTGCAGCTGCATCCCAGTTGAATTTTACATCACTATATGTATGCTGTCCTGCTTCGCCTTTTACTTCTGTAGATACTAAATATTTTACACCGTCTTCAGTTTTATCTGCTGCTTTGTATACAGCTGTTACACCTTCATCACATGTTCCAGCATGGCTAACCATCTTAGCATCTACTGTTACAGCTTTATCCAGTGTCTTATTGATAGAATCACGGTTCGCTTTATTAGTTGCATTATCGTCAGATGAAAGCAAGCAATCGAGCTTGTCAATTTTATCTGCACAAGATTCACATGTAAGATTCTGGAATGTTACTGTTGAGTAATCATCACTCCATTTTGCATCTGTCGGTACATATGTATGACCCTCTGCTTCATTTTTAATTGCTGCATCCCAGATAGCTTTTCTCTTCTCATATGTGGAATTCGCCTGCTCGTATTTAGATTTAACAGGTTCTGTAATACAAGCACCACATTCCGGGCATACATAGTTATCTGCTTCGTTTTTAACACCATCTGTCTTTGTATAGTATACTTCATGGAATTTGATGTAATGATGTTCATGTGCTGTATTTTCTTTTTCTACACGTGTACCATCTTTAATCAAACCACAATCAGAACAACGTTCCTCTGTAAATGCATCACGGCCACAGGTTGCAGGTACGGAAACTGTTTCATAATTATGAGAAGTACCTGTCAGTGTCTTCATATCAACTGTATCAACGAAGTTAGCTGACCACATGAACTCGTCATTATCATTGCTCTGACTGCCCATGAACTGCTGATACTTCTTGTAGTTTGTATAAGTCGGATTGTAATCTGTCTCTTCGAATTCATAACCGTAGCTGGAATGGTCAAGCAGTTTGCTCTTACCTGAAATGAACGCGAAGTTTGTACCGATTGAAACAACCAGTTCGTCACCCTTCACAGTCAGACCTGCGATTGGATGATTTGTGACAGTGAAATCTGCACTCTTTTCATCTGTTGTTGTAAATGCCATACCGCCAAATAACTTGGTTGTATCACGTTTTGCAGATACTGTGTTATATTCCTTCACAACGGCTACTGCACCGTCTGCAGGATTGTAGGAAACGATATCGTTGGATACGTTGAAGTAAATCTTACCATCTGTATACAGTGCTGCTGTCAGACCGATGGATGGGTAAATGCTCTGTTCATCCACGAACTGTGCATACAGTTTTGTCAGGAGGTCGTTCTTCACCATCTTACCGTCTTTGAGAACGCTTACAAATGTATCGTTGTTTTCCTTGTCTGTGAAATTAATCAGTGTCTCATAATCGCTGTCGCCATCGCCTGTATCCTTATTTGTCAGTTTATGACGAACAATCTTGTACTCTGCAGCCTTCTGGCTCTGATTCATGCTTGTACTGTTTACTCTGTCAAACAGGTCTGTCGAATCATACATATAGTAAGCATAACCATCTGCATAGTAAACATTACTTGCTGCACGAGCCATCCATGCTTTTTCATATGTTGTATCTGTTGCTTCATTCTGATAAAGTGATCTTAAAACACTAAAGTTACCCTGATACAATTTTCTTGCATCTGTATCGCTGAACAGGAAGAAGACATGGTTCATATCACCATCTGTCTCGACACGGTCACGACTCATAACTTCTGTGTAGACATCTGTATAACAAGGGTCTACATAGTACCACTGACCATCCACCTTGACTGCATTCCAGTAATGGTCGGAACCGAAGTCTTCCTGTTCTTCGCCATACATTGTAACGTTGGACTGGAAGGAAATTCTTACAAGGTCAACTGTGTAGCCTGCATTGATATCCAGTGTCTTACCATCTGAACCATAGTACAGTTCTTTGGCTGTCTTCCAGTTATCACATACTTCTGAAGTTGTACCATCATCTGCTGTAACAGTTTTCTTGCTGTCATAACCTTTACTTGGATCTTTAAGATAAATATCTTTATCCAGGCACTGCACAAGATATGAAAAAGCTCTGGAGTAACCCAGACATACAGATGTACCCATACCGAATGCACCAAACTGAGTACCTTCCCAATAGTTGATGACACCAGTTGTCATACCGGTTGCAGCCTGCTTCGCATAGATTGGAATCGCCTGCTTAAAGCTTGTTTCCTTCGTTCCATCACCGTCCATATCCAATGCCGGATCATCGCTATCTAACTGCCGCTGAGTAAGCTGCTCAACAGTCACCTTAACTCCAGGAGCATTCTCAGGGTCTGCCTCAACACCATTTTCTTCCGCATCTTTGATAAATGCGTCTGCCTGCTCTTTAAGCTGATCAGCAGCATCATCACCAAAGTTAGTTCTTGCAAATGCATCTGGATCTTTATCAATATCTGTCTTATGCTGTTCAACATAAGCCTTTGCCTGTTCCTGAGCTGCTTGTTTTTCAGCATCCGTTGGATTCTCAGGATCAGCAGCCTTTGCTAATGCCTGTTTATAAACAGCATCCTGAATGGCATTCTCATAAAAAGTAACAAGTAAATTCTGCTTAATGCCTGCATAAATCTGATCATGGAAATTCTGTTTGATCTGTGGTTCGTAAACCTTATAGATCTCATCGTAAACTTCATCCTCATGCTTCTGCTTCTGAGGATCCTTTGCAATCATCGGCTTGTCATCATCTGATTCCTTACCAGAGTTCATGATGTAGGACATATCAAATGTATTGTTATGGGCCAACCAGTCATTCAGAACAAGCAGCTTCTGTGCCTTTGTCTGTGCACCTGATGCTGTAACTGCAGCAAGAGCTTCATCTCTTGCATTTGTTACATCTGGACCATAATACTTAATACCTAACTTATCACCATATGTGAAAGTAAAGATCATACCTGTCAGGTCATCGTAGCTCACCTTGCCATCTCTGACATCCTGAACAGATTTGCCGTCTAAGGCAAGCATCTCACCAAGGATACCAAGACCATCTGTATCATCGTTGAAATCCAGAAAGAATGGATTCTGAACACCGAGTACATTAGCATTGGCTGACCACTGATTCAGATACTGCTGATACATACCAACAACTGTATTAATCTGGTCTTCTGTCAGCTTCTTGGTTTCAGCCTGTTCATCTGCTTCATACAGGTCTGCTGTGCTGATATTAGATTCATTGGATTCTGTGCCGGCTTCTCCGCCAACCATTTCGAGATCCCCCAATGCTTCACGCAGGCTCTGGATTGCCGGATCGCTTTCATCAATCTTTATATCTTTTGTAAGTGCTTCTGCTACAGCTGCATTAGCACCCTTGAACTGGATGACTGGTGTCTGTATTGTAATACCTGAAATAGTTACTTTATTTTCATCAGTATCTGTGTTTGAAGAATCAGTAGTTGCTTCTGTTGCATCATCTTCTGTCACAGAATCTTCTGTTGCTGGATCTTCTGCCTCATTTGTATTGGTGTTATCCTGCACGGCTTCTGTAGTATTTTCCTGCACTGCTGGTGTTTCTTCATGTGCAGGCTCTGCAAAAACTGTTGAAGGCACTACACTGAATACCATCATAGCAGAGAGGAATAAACTCAAAAGCATTTTACTTCTCTTTTTCATAATGTCTACCCTTCCTTTCGTGTTTGTATTAGATAATCCATATTATGTTTTTTGTTTGCCCCCACCTCATTTCCATTGTATTTTATTTATACTCCACCCTCTATTATATGCTACTGTAATTCGTATTTTGCATATATTTTTGCATATAATATAGTAATTAGGTATTTACTTTAATATATCACTGCTAACTGTTTTGTTCAAGACATACTGACGTTTTTTAGCACAAAAACACATCGAAAAGTCTGGTTTTCAGGTTTCTGGCATGTATAAACGTAATAAAGAAATCCCCCGTATCTTATGATTTGTTAAAATACGGGGAATCATCAGGTTTTTTCTTACTTATTTATATAGAATTTACATATTGATGCGACAGAGGAGTCTTTTTTAGTTCAGTTCCTCAAGAATTGCTGCTGTGAGTTCTTTTCTGTTTGTCTTGAAGTGGAAATACGGTCTTTCCTTGATTACGCGGATGTCTACCGGATATTCATATTCTTCCAGTGCATCTGCAAGACCTGCTTTTACTTCATCCAGACTCTTTGTTTCATCAAGGATTACAAAGAAATATGGAAGGAAATATCCTTCATGATCCTGATCTGGTACAAAGCAGAAGAATCCATCTTCTACACCAGCTACACGTACTGCTTTTGTCTCCATTCTCATCATGTAAAGTTCTCCGCCACCGAAACGCTTTGTTGTTCCACGTCCAAGAATGTATACAATTCCGTGTTCATTGATGTAAGCTTTATCTCCCGTATGTAACCAGCAGTTCCCATCTGGATGATTGATCAGTGTTCTTTCAGTAAGTTCATCACCTCTCCATCCCGCATAGTGGAGCATCATAGCAGGACCCGTCATACATAATTCTCCGATTTCTCCATAATTCAGTTCTTCCAGATCCTCTGAGAATACTGCCATAGTTGTTGCCGGCATTGGCATTCCAACGCATCCGTCTACCAGCGGGAACATCGGATTTGGAAGTGTAAAGTTTGAACATCCTTCACTCTGACCATATCCGGCACTTAAAGTTGCTTTAACATTATGCTTATGGAAGAATGCTTCTACTTCTTGTGTTTTCCTTTCGTTCATTGCTTCAGCTCCGGTTCCGATACTTCTTAGATGAGACATATCGTAATCTTCCGGAATTCTGTCACTCTTCATAAGCATTTCACAGAACATTGGAATCAGTGCCCAGAAGTTTGGCTTCTGCTCCATAAATGCGATATCAATATCTTCCAGCGGACAGAATGGATCAAGTACCATAATCAGTCCTGCTGACAATGGGAAGATTGCCATTGATACAGTTACTGCAATCAGTGCAGGTGGTAAGATTGGCAGCCACCATTTTTCCGGTACATCTGACGGCGGAATAAAGATGGACATCTGGAATGCAGTTGCTACTATATTAGAAGAAGAATGAATAACTAATTTAGAGATTCCTGTGGATCCGCTTGTATATGCGCCAAATACTGGTCTGTTCACATCTTCTTGTGCCATATAGTCTTCTGTATAATCTTTCCCAAGTGCCAGGAACTCGTCCCATGTAAGATCTCCTTCTGTTGTCTCTATCGCACCGGTATATCTGGATGCAATTTCTTTTTCAACATAGTCCGGGACAGATTTTCTATCTGCATAATCATATGGAGAAACCTTAATTACACGCTTCATTGGTGTCGTTGCACGGAACAGATCTTCATCTGACTTTGATGTATAATCCATGACAAATGCTGTCTCTGATTTTGATTTTCTGATTGCAAAACATAATTCTTCTGGAATGTCATCTCTGCAGATAATTGCAGCTCCGATTCTTTCTGCTGCGATCAGAAGGATAAAATGTGCCGGAACACTTTGCAGAAATACAGGAATTCTGTTTCCTTCACCAAATCCAAGTATCTTTAAAGATTTTGCCGCTTTATCAACTTCTCCCCAGAATTCTTTCCATGTAATTTTGTTTCCGTAATATTCAAATGCAATTTTATTTTCGTCTGGATTTTTTGCTCTTAAAAACGTTTCAACAGTTATTGTTGGCACTTCAACGTTGCGCAGTGCTTCTGGATAAAACTGTAACCATGGTTTATCAACGCTCGCTTTTCCAGTTAATGTTGCTCCTGTATTTTCCATAATTATTTACTTCCTTTTCCGATTATTTATTTGTTTTATAATGACGATTCGTATTCTATCATGGATATTTTTCCTTTTCAATAGAAGTGGTGAATTTGGCATATTGAATCAAACAAATCAACTAATTCATTTTTTTCAGGATTTCATTCAATAGGAAATTTTTTGTATAAATGTTCTTGTTTTCTTATTTTGTATGCAGTACACTAAAATTATAATAGAAGAGAGGGGCTTTTGATTATTATGAAAGAAAAAAACAGATTCAGTGTTCTGTTAGAGCATCTGACATCTATGGCCAATTTAAAAAATTATGTACTTGCCAAAGCTGTGCAGTATGATGAATCTTATATAAGCAAATGGATTAGTGGAAAATCACTTCCAACAGAAAAAAATCACGAAATTATTTTGCAGAATATCAGCCAGTGTATTGTTGAGGCTCTGACTGATGATAACCGGGACACTTTTTTAGAAGAATATCAAATTTCTGACGTTTCGAATCTTCAGAAAGCGATTTACGATCATCTCGAATCTGAATATACATATGTAAAAGAACTTCAGGTAACAACTGGTTCTAAAGTGGCTACTAAAATTTCATATTATCCGGAACTTACACTGGATCAGTTTATCTTTAAAATGAAACATCCATCACTCCGTAAAGTACAGTCGCTAAATATTTATGCTATGGTAGATATTCTGAATGTAGACACGAATTATCAGCTTTTAATTGCTGAATTTAACAGCATGCACAATGACATAGGACTTGTGCTTCCAGGAGTTCATTTTTCTTTAATGATTGATTTGGAATCGTCTTCAGATAATCCGGTTTATACGGCTGGTTTCCTGATGAATTTGCTTTCAAATCTTTCGAATATTGATTTTAATCTTTATTGCGGAACACAGGCACAGAAAAAAATGGTTTTTGCGATTAAAGATATTTATTCGCTTTCAGGTATGTTAGTTGATCAGAACCATTGTCTTGCTGTTACAACAATTGAAGATTCGTCTCTTTCAACGGAACTTTATTACAAATTAAAATTACTTTGCAGCAAAGAAACATTGCTTATTCGACGGACATCTATTCCTGAAATGATTCGTACTTACGAATATGAGCATTCACTGTTTGCCCGGAATTCTTCTTGTCTGCTTGGACATTTTACAGAACATTTTCTTCCAACTGATTTACATAATGAGCTGCTTGATAAGTATGGCTCTTTTATAGGAAAGACATACAGACCTGTACTTCAAAAAATGCATTCTCTGGTATCGCAGATACTTGCTGTTACACCGATAAGAGCACTGATTTATGCTTCTGCATTTACAGATTTTACAGTTACTGGCGAATTGGATTTCTATGGTTATCGAATTCAGCTTTCGCCGGAACAGCGTCTTCATTTTTTTAAGCATATGAAACATCTGCATGAAATTTCAAATGCGCTTCAGATTAAGATTTTGCCGAATGGTTTGCTGTCTGATTACCAGCATATCCCAAGACCGACACTGTTTTTTGCAGATGAGTTTTCTTATTTGCGTTTTAGGAGAAATACACCGTATTACAATATCTGTATTCCGAACAAAATTAGTTTGAATCGAATTTTTTCGGCCTTTTACGATACCGTTTGGGAGTTTGAATCCTGTATTGCACCGGATGCATATCTTACTCATGCAATCCATTCTGTAGAAATTTTGCAATCAGATGCTTCAGGTGATGTGCACAATTAAGAGAAGTCAAGTGGGCTGTTGCAAAATAGATGAGTAATCATCTATGGAGCAATAGCTCCATTTTTATGTCCAAAAGCAGAAAACGGACTCCGAAGAGCCCGCAATCCATGGTATAATTAAGTATGACCAAATACATAAAATACCATAAAAATTATACCGAATTCGGCGAGCCTTATCAACTGGTTTTGCCATTAAATTTGGAAGGTCTGGTTCCTGATGATGATTCTGTCCGACTGCTGAGCCACGAATTGGAGGATTTAGATTACAGTTTACTGTATCAGGCGTACTCTACCAAAGGCAGAAATCCGGCAGTGGACCCAAAGACCATGTTCAAGATCCTGACCTATGCTTATTCCCAAAATATTTATTCTTGCAGAAAGATTGAAACCGCTTGTAAACGTGATATTAACTTTATGTAGCTGCTTGCTGGTCAGAAAGCACCGGATCACAGCACGATTGCAAGGTTCCGTACTGGATTTTTGGCAGACACCTGCGAAGCCCTGTTTTATCAGATGGTACGTCGCTTGGAACGAATGGGAAGAAAATATGTTTCTGAAAATACAGGAGGCGGTCACCCTACTGAACCAAGAGTACCTACAGGCTGTCCGTATAAAGAACGATGTTCCCGTGCTAAAGGGAATAAACGTCTGTACATCTCCAAAAGTTTCTTAGAGAAGCGTCAGGAATCCTATGAAAATATCCTGAGTGAAAAGGGGATCTTATACCGGATGAATCGCTCGATATGATGCTGGGATCCTTTCAATTACTACTGGGGATGCCGAAATTTGCTATTCGTGCGACAGCCTCTTTTCTCTTTCAGGCTGCCTGTAACCGTATTTTTTCAGAAGCGGTACGGTTTCTGGCATTATTTTCCATATTTTCGCGGCTGGTCGGAAATACCTGCGAGGTAATCGAGACTGCAGTCGTACGTCTTTGCCAGCAGCATCAGCGAGTCCAACGGGATCTCACGAATGCCTTTCTCATACCGGTTGTAGGTGTCCAGATGGCTGAAAATCTTCCGCGCCGGCGTTTCTTCTATTTTTCTGTACATGAATGAACTTCTTTTTCCTGTCCTGCTTCTTCTGCGGCTGCCACACTGAACCGGCCACGGCTGCAGCAGATGATCGTCTTTTTCGTCCGATCAATCGCATCGCTGGTCTCAATTTCTTCTGTCTTCATCGCAAGCGCCCCCGGAATGGCTCCGTGGGAAATCTCTACTGCGTCGCGGATATCCACGATCTGATAGCTCGACGGATCGAGTTCTTTTAATTCTTTTATTGAAATACTGGTACTCATGTAAATTTTCCTTTTCTTTCTTCTTTTGATTTACTTTTTGCGGATGTCTGCCATCGTATTCAACAACAGTTCCCGTTTCCAGAACACCAGGCCTGCACTTGCGAACAGAATCGCATACCGCAGGATCCTGTATGGGAACAGCAGATTGCAGATTACGCTTACTCCAATCAGAAATGCGGAACATGCCAGCAGAAATCCGGCATCCATCAGGTTTTCCTCAATGCCTTCTGCCACCAGAATCCGTTTGCTCACCACATAGTGTCCAACCGAATACAGAATATAGCATGCCAGCGTCGTGTAACCGGCTGCAACATAACCGAAAATACGGATAAAAATAAAGTTCAGCACTACGTTGGCTACCGCTGCTTCTCGTACTTTGCCATCGCATTGTCGTAAACACCATTGAACAGGTACAGCGATGTCAGAATCGTCAGGATCTGCAGCTAGGACAGATAAACCGTGTAGGTACCGTACTCCTCCGTGCTCATCAGACGTGTGAAAATCGGAACGGTAATGAACGAAATGCCCTTTTGAAGAAAGCTGCAGATCGTAAACCAGAGCGCCGCCCGTGCCTGAATCGTTATGTGTATTTTATGATACCAGCTCTTACATAAAGGTTAGTTTTTATCTGTCTGCGGAGTTTTCTTACATTCCAGTTGCATTTCATACACTCTGTTTCGTAAAAAAATCGTTCAAACGCATCATTTAATACCATAATTTCTCGAATATGTAAAAAAGACAAGTTATTAACTAAAACATCTGGATCTGTTACAAATTCGTTCGACACTGTCGAACTTTTTCCAAAATCTGGTAATTTAAATTCGCTCGACACTGTCGAACCAATTTGAGGATATACTTTATAAAACTGTCTACAAGCCTTAAAAAGCGTATAATTCATTCCTTTTTGATCAATTTGCTTTTCCAGATTTTTCAAAAGATGAGAACCATATTCTGCTCTGTCGCTGCCATCTTGTTCGTATTCAACTATATAATAACCAATCGCCCAATTGCGCAATGTCATGAGCTGATTTACAGCACTTTTTGCTGCTGAACTTGCTTTATCATTTATTTGCTTAATACTATCTGCAAGCAGTTCAAATTCCATTGCATTACCTCCAATACATTGTCCTAAGACTGTTATAAATTCGCATAGACACAGTATACCACAGCTCCTGTGTCTATGCGATTTCTTTGGCCAACTTGACCAAAAGTTCTCTCATATGTTGACAGCAGGCACCCGTAGCCGTGCTTTTCAGCACGAAGAAAGGCCCTGACTCTCCAAAATCATTATCTGGAAAATCAGAGCCTTCCGGCTTGGAAATAGCCTAGCACGGCTACCCCTACAGTAAACATATGCAATTACTCAAAATACTAATAATTATGGTAAAATACTAAAAAGGCTCACCAGAACACACACAATATTCTCTAGTGAACCTTTTTATTCAATAAGCTCAAATCTAGTTTAGTGCACGCACCGCCCTAGTAAAAACCTCTAACGATTTTTGTTCTATGAAAGGTATTCTACTCCCAACACTCTTGTCAACCATCTACTGCAAAAAATTTGTATGCTTAGGATTTTTATTCTTTTTATCTATATACTTTATTATACTACAGATAAACGAATATGCTTCCTTTATATAAGGATTTTTTTCAAAATAAGATTTATTCTTTTTTATTCTTCCATCCTCATCACAAAATAGATGACAAATTTCTTCCATTTTTCTATTTCTGGCTTTTTTTGTTGCCGATACCTTCATAACATCGTTATACACAAAAAGTAATGTTACAAAGTCATGAATAACCGGATTTTTCATCATAGCATCCCTGTTATCCAACTCCCGAAATTCAGGTATCTTTCCGAGTATATTTGCCAGCTTTTTTGTTTTACTGAACTTTTTAAGACTATTAGGTTTCCTTAGCGTACTTAGAATACAATTATTATGTGCTGCCGCATTTCTTATAAACTTGATAGATTTTAAATAATCAGAATAGTTGAATGATGGATACATTTGGTAATACAATTCGTACAATTCCATAAAATTTCCAAAAGAGAACAATTCAACAATATTCCATACAGCTAATTTCTTCGGCTCTTTATACTCATCCAAATGCTTCTCTGCCAAATCCGAACAAAATGAGTATTTATCTGCTTTACTCTGAATATCCACCTCTGCATTTGGATGGTACTGCAGAAATAGCCTTACTATATTATACCCGTCTTCTTTCGGATTATCACTCAAATCATTCATTAATCGTACTTTTAAGTAATGTTCTACATCTATTAAACTATTATACGCCTACCATCGACACAATACAACAACTGATTGTACCTTGTTTTCTACGTCTCCGTTTTATATATAAACTATGCATTTATGACCAAAGTGATAATGTCAATTCGAAATCACTATTTTCAAGCCAAGCAACTTACTGTTTGCCAAACTTTTTCTATTACTTTTTTCACCATCACATTTACAATTCGTGAATTACTCACCTTTATGAGGTTCTTCATTATTATCCCTTGTAATTTTTGAACTTCCACCAATAAGGTACATCTCGTTTTTAGTACAGCTTTGCACCTGCTGGAATGTGGTTATCAACCATAAGAAGATGAAGTTCTTCATCCTCTGAATCCTTAAGATTGTTTACTGCTGAAAGTAACATACCGTAAGATTCAATTCCCATCATCTTTCTTGGTGGAAGATTTGTGATGGCAATAAGTGTCTTTCCAACAAGCTCTTCTGGCTCATAATAAGCATGGATTCCGCTTAAAATAGTGCGGTCTGTGCCTGTTCCGTCATCTAAAGTAAACTGTAATAATTTCTTTGACTTAGGAACTGCTACACACTCTTTTACCTTAACAGCTCTGAAATCTGACTTGCTGAATGTATCAAAGTCTACTTCTTCCTCAAATAAAGGTTCAATCTTTACATTAGAGAAATCAATCTTCTCCGGCTCAGCTTTTACCTCTTCTGAAGGCTTAGAACTTACGCCATTTTCATCCTTTACGCCACCAATGCTCTTCATTGTCGGGAACAATAATACGTCCCTGATTGCCTGGCTATCTGTCAGAAGCATTACAAGACGGTCGATTCCGTATCCGATTCCACCTGTTGGCGGCATACCGATTTCAAGTGCGTTGAGGAAGTCCTCATCAGTGTGCTCCGCCTCATCATCGCCTGCTGCTGCGTTGGCATCCTGTGCTGCGAAACGCTCACGCTGGTCGATTGGGTCGTTGAGCTCTGAGTATGCGTTACACATCTCCCATGTATTACAGAACAGCTCAAAACGCTCTACCTTTGTAGGGTCGCTTGGTTTCTTCTTGGTGAGAGGTGATATCTCGATTGGGTGATCCATGATAAATGTTGGCTGGATAAGCTCTTTCTCACAGTACTCCTCGAAGAAGAGGTTTACGATGTCACCCTTCTTGTGACGCTCCTCATACTCGATATGATGCTCGTCTGCAAGCTTCTTTGCGGCTGCATCATCAGGTACCTGGTCGAAGTCAACACCTGCGTATTTCTTGATTGCGTCTATCATTGTCATTCTTGCGAATGGCTTTCCAAGGTCGATTTCCACGCCGTTGTATGAGATTTTTGTCGAACCGCATACCTTCTCAGCTAGGTAACGGAACATTGACTCTGTCAGCTCCATCATGCCCTCGTAGTCTGTGTATGCCTGATAAAGCTCCATAAGTGTGAACTCAGGGTTGTGACGTGTGTCTACGCCCTCGTTACGGAAAACTCGTCCGATCTCGTATACTCGCTCAAGTCCTCCGACGATGAGTCTCTTTAAGTAAAGCTCAAGGGAAATACGAAGCTTTACATCCTCGTTCAATGCGTTGTAGTGTGTCTCGAATGGTCTTGCTGCGGCACCACCTGCGTTTGAGACAAGCATAGGTGTCTCAACCTCCATGAAATCACGGCCTGCAAGGAAGTTACGGATTTCCTTGAGTATCTGTGAGCGCTTGATAAATACCTCTTTGCTCTCCTGATTCATGATAAGGTCTACATATCTCTGACGGTATCTGGTGTCTGTGTCTGTCAGTCCATGGAACTTCTCCGGGAGTATCTGGAGTGATTTTGAAAGGAGTGTTATCTCCTCTGCATGGATTGAAATTTCGCCTGTCTTTGTTCTGAAAGCAAATCCCTTTACACCGTAGATATCACCGATATCTGATTTCTTGAAATCTGCGTATGAGTCCTCTCCGATATTGTCCCTTGCCACATATACCTGGATATTGCCCTTTAAGTCCTGTATATTGCAGAAAGAAGCCTTGCCCATGACACGCTTGAACATCATACGTCCTGCGATGCTTACCTCGATTGGCTTTGCATCCATGATTTCTCTTCTCTCGTTGTAATCGTTGTTGATTACCTCTCTCTTTGCAGCGTCATCCAAGCCCTCAACATCCGGAGCCTTTCTGTCACCGAGAATCTCAGCCTCATGAGCATTGTAAAGCTCCTTTACATCGCTGCTGTGATGAGTGACATTGTACTTTGTAATCTGGAAGGGATCCTTTCCTGCTTCCTGTAAATTCTGTAATTTTTCACGGCGGACCTTAAGGAGCTGGTTTACGTCCTGCTGCTGTCCACCCTTGTTATTATTCTGATTTGCCATTTTTTACCTCTTTTAGTTCTCTTCTGCTCTCTGGATCTCGAGTACCTTGTATGTGAGCTCTCCTACCTGAGTCTCAACAGTTACAGTATCTCCGACTTTCTTTCCAAGAAGAGCTTTACCTACAGGTGACTCGTTTGAAATCTTGCCCTTTAAGCTGTTTGCCTCTGTTGAACCAACAATTTTGTACTCAAGCTCCTCATCAAACTCACAATCTAAGATGCGGATCTTACATCCGATAGAAATCTTGTCAAGGTCAACCTCCTCCTCAACAACAACCTCTGCATTTTTAAGGATTTTCTCGATTTCCTCAATACGAGCCTCGATATCGCGCTGCTCATCCTTAGCTGCATCATACTCAGCATTCTCAGATAAATCACCCTGCTCACGAGCCTCCTTGATCTTCTGGGAAACCTCTTTACGCTTAACAACCTTTAACTGCTCAAGCTCATCCTCGAGCTTCTTAAGACCTGCATATGTCAGAATATTTTTCTTGTTATCCATGATTCTTACCCTTCTATCTTCTTTTTTTATTTTTGATATTTATTGTACTCATCTAGTATATTAACTTCCCACACCAAGGTCTTCAATACCGGAAAGTATACAGTATGTTCCGAAGAAAAATATGAACTGCCACGGAGTCCCATAACACCCGGCAACGGAAACCCGGTAGCAAAGAAAAACCCTCTATCCGCGATTCGCACCCGTGGCTAACTTCATATTTTCTGAGGAATATACTGTATGCTATGCCGGTAACTTCGATAAACTGAATGTGGGAAGTTTCACATACTAAATTTAAAGCCTATTTTAACGCGTGTATTATAATTGAAAATCCCCACGCTGTCAAGGATTTGACCGATTTCAATTTTTAAGCTTTTCCTTATACAAAAGCTCCTCAAGCTGTTCTAAGCTCTCCACCGTATTCACTGCCGCGCGCAGCCTTGATGAATGCGGATATCCTGCCGTATACCACGCTGTGTGCTTTCTCATCTCGTGTATCCCCGTGTACTCGCCCTTGAACTCTATCATCATGCGTGCATGACGCAGTATCATCCGGCGCACTTCCTCAAAGGATGGCTTTTCCTGATGCTCGCCGGTCTCAAAGTAATGCAGTATCTGTGAGAAAATCCATGGATTGCCCTGCGCTCCCCTGGCTATCATAAAGCCGTCGCAGCCTGTCTGCTCCTGCATTCTTATGACATCCTCTGCGCAAAGCAGGTCTCCGTTTCCTATGACCGGTATTGAGACAGCCTCTTTTACCTGCCTTATGATGTCCCAGTCGGCTTTACCGGAGTAGTACTGCTCTCTGGTCCTGCCATGCACTGCGACTGCGCTTGCGCCGCTTTCTTCAGCCACATGTGCCAGTTCTACTGCGTTGATATGTTCATCATCGAAGCCCTTTCGTATTTTTACGGTGACCGGCTTATCTATCGCTTTTACTATACTCTCTATAATCTGACCTGCAAGAATCGGATTTTTCATGAGCGCTGAGCCCTCACCGTTGTTTACGATTTTTGGCACCGGACAGCCCATGTTGATATCCAGTATGTCAAACGGTCTTTCCTCTATCTGCTTTGCTATCTGAGCCATTATCTGCGGGTCTGAGCCAAACATCTGGAGTGAAACAGGCTTTTCTCTTTCATCTATCGAAAGAAGCGACTCTGTATTTTTGTTTTTGTACAAAATCGCCTTGGCGCTGACCATCTCCATACATAAAAGGCCGGCTCCCTGCTCCTTGCACAATAAGCGAAATGGCAGGTCTGTAACGCCTGCCATAGGTCCCAGTATCAGGTTGTTTGGGAGTGTCACACTTCCTATCTGAAGCTTTCGTATCTGATGAATATCCATACTATTACTTCACTCCCTTGCGGTTCTGCTTGCGATACACGAGGTTTATGCCCTTTAATGTCAGATCCGGATCGTATACATCCACGTTTTCTGTCTCATTGGATATTATTCTGCCGAGTCCGCCGGTCACTACAACCTTTGCATCGTACATGCCTGTTTCTTCCTTTACCTTGTTGATGATGTACTCTGTCTGTCCTATCTGTCCATACACAAGTCCCGCCTGCATGCTGGTGATAGTGTCCTTTCCGAGGATATTATCAGGCTTTTTAATCTCTATCTCAGGAAGCTTTGCCGCATCCTCCCAGAGTGCCTTGGCTGAGATACGTATGCCCGGTGCTGTGATTCCTCCCATGAAGGTACCATTTTCATCGACCATATCGTAGGTGGTTGCTGTGCCAAAATCTATGACCAAAACAGGTCCTCCATATAATTCATATGCAGCTACGGCGTCTACTATACGGTCTGCGCCAATTTGCTGCGGATTTGGTGTGGCGATACGGATGCCTGTTTTGATGCCGGCCTCCACGATTATCGGCCTGATATTGAAGTATTTTATTAGGCCATTCTGCAGTGAATGCATGATATTCGGTACAACGGAGCATATGATTGCATCATGTATGTCGTCCATGCCTACCTGATTTCTTTCAAGCAGAGTGCTCAAAAGCATGCCATATTCATCTGATGTACGTGGCATTTTAGTTGTAATTCTAAAGCTTGCTTTTATCCTGTCACCATCAAACACGCCGCATGTTATGTTTGTATTTCCTACGTCCAGTGCTAAGATCATTTGTTATTCCTCCTCGAGTCCTTCTCCCAAAAATACTATGCGATAATACGTCTCTATCGACTCGAGCAGTTCTCTTCGCTCGTTGCGGTACTGCTTTATCTTTAGCACGCTTCCTATCTCATCATAAAAAAAGTCGTTTTCCTTGCAGGATGTTCTGAAATCGAGGTTTCCGTCCTCATCAAACACCAGCTCCAGTATGCCTCCCACATCCTCTGTATACAGGACGCACATGATTTTGAGCTCGTCCCTTATTGTCTGTGGAAGTCCGTTAAAATTCTCGTTCAGATAATATTTTTTCTGATATGCGTTTGACACGCAAAGTACTACCTCTTTAGACATATCCGTATATTCCTCTCACTGATACTTCTCCGCTTGAAACCAGCTTGCGCGATTCCCATGTGTCCACGATCAGCTCGCCCTTAGGTGTGATGCCCATCGCTTTTCCGTCAAACGGCTCCTTCGGATCCAGTACCCTTACTGATTTGTTCCTGTTGACCAACAGCTCATCATACTCCCTGACGAGGGCTGAAAGGTCCTGCGTCTTTAAAAATGTGTCATAATACTGCTCAAAGTATGACATGGTCTCTGCGATTATCTGCGCACGGTGGAATCTTTTGCCACCTGCTTCTATCATGAGTGAGCTCGCCATCTGACTGATTTCCTCCGGAAAGCTCTCATTATGCACGTTGATACCGATACCTACAACAATATGGTTGATGTAGTCAAACTGCGCATTCATCTCTGTGAGTATGCCGCACACCTTTTTGCTGTTTACCACAATGTCGTTTGGCCACTTTATCATGGCTTCCTCGCCTGTAACGCTTGTTATTGCCTTTGCGACAGCAAGCGCTGCCACAAGCGTGAGCATGGATGCATTGTTGGGATTGATATCAGGCTTTATCATAAGTGTCATGAAAATACCTGTGCCGGACGGCGATACCCAGCTGCGGCCGCGGCGCCCCTTGCCTGACTCCTGTTTGTCCGCTACAACTAATGTGCCGCTCGGATAGCCTTTTTCGGCAAGCTCCTGAGCCTTGGTGTTGGTGGAATCTATTGTATCAAAATACAACACTTCCTTTGCCACCCATTCTGTGTGCATTAGGCTTTTTATCTCCGCCTCTGTCATCAAATCCGGCGCTGCCATGAGCCTGTAGCCCTTATTCTGTTGTGCCTCTATCTCATATCCGGCTTCCTTTAGCTGGTTTATGGCCTTCCACACGGCTGTGCGCGATACTCCGAACCGGTTGCATAGCTCCTGCCCTGAAATATAGCCGTCAGCGCTGCGTAGAAGTCTAAGTATTTCTTCCTTCATACTTTATTCCTTAGCTTTCCGTCAATCTTTTGTTGCGGTCATTGCTTGCCGTACTAGTACATCGAAAAATAAGTTTCTGGCTATATGACGCAGAATGAATTTTCATCTGCAAGGCGGAGGAATGAGGCGTAGCGGTGGCTACGTCGATTGACTACAACGCCGCAGATGGGAAATCAGGCAAGTCATATGGCTGGTTACTTATTATTCGATGTACTAATCAGCAAGTGTTGCACGCATGATAGCCTTGATTGAGTGCATACGGTTCTCTGCCTCATCAAATACCACTGAGCGCTCTGACTCAAATACCTCGTCTGTCACCTCAAGCTCGCTCAGTCCAAACTTCTCATAGACCTGCTTGCCGATAGTGGTCTTTAAATCATGGAATGCAGGCAGACAGTGCATAAAGATTGCGCTATCCTTTGCATTTTCAAATGCTTTTGCATTTACCTGATATGGCTTTAAGTCGTTAATTCGCTCTGCCCATACATCTTCCGGCTCGCCCATTGATACCCACACATCTGTGTAAATGACATCTGCGTCCTTTGTGCCCTCTGCCACATCCTCTGTGAGTGTGATTGATGCGCCGGTTGTTTCTGCAACGTCCTTACAGTATTTTACAAGCTCATCATTTGGGAAATATTTCTTGTTTGTGCATGCCACGAAGTCCATGCCAAGCTTTGCACATGTGACCATGAGTGAATTGCCCATGTTGTATCTTGCATCTCCCATGTATACAAATTTCACGCCCTTGAGTCTGCCGAGGTGCTCACGGATTGTAAGCATATCTGCTATCATCTGTGTCGGGTGGAACTCATTTGTCAGACCGTTCCATACCGGTACGCCTGCGTATTTAGCCAGCTCCTCCACGATTTCCTGTCCGTATCCACGGTACTCGATTCCGTCAAACATTCTGCCGAGCACGCGCGCTGTATCGGCGATGCTCTCCTTTTTGCCTATCTGTGAACCGCTCGGGTCAAGGTATGTGACATGCATTCCAAGGTCATGTGCCGCTACCTCAAAAGAGCAGCGAGTTCTGGTACTGGTCTTTTCAAAAATCAGCGCTATATTCTTGCCTGTGAGGTCATCATGTCTGATGCCTTTTTTCTTCTTTTCCTTCAGCTCCTGTGAGAGGTCAATCAGATAAGTAATCTCTTCCGGAGTGTAATCCATAAGTTTTAAAAAGTTTCGTCCCTTTAACTGCATTGCTCTTGCCTCCTGGGTTTTATTTGCATCGTTTATAGATGCAGGTTGCTATAATTTATATCTGTAGGTTGCTATAATGATGTCATTTTACTCTATTTTGTGGTATGTTGCAAGAGGTTTGAAGCATTGACGCTCTGACTGTAAAACCACGCCGTACAAATAATTAAAGAGGCTGCAAACCATCAATTATAACGGACAAGCTGTGGCCGTGG
>ENA-OPBF01000890-OPBF01000890.1-human-gut-metagenome-genome-assembly--contig:-NODE-890-length-21295-cov-4.075424_pt1 | contig 21295 bp, 30 predicted proteins | sample MGYA00241067_ERZ501450 | MGnify/ENA primary metagenome ERZ501450 (study PRJEB25962, sample SAMEA2042516) | human gut metagenome | biome: human gut; feature: human-associated habitat; material: faeces... | reverse complement strand
ATTTATCCAAGTTATTGAATCCCTCTCTTTCATATCTTGCAAGGGTTGAATAGCTTAATGCTGGGTCTGCCCTATATGTTTCCTCAGACACATTCCAAGATATATTTCTTAAAGATTTCCTCTCCATTAATAATAATCTTGATTGTATTCCTCACTACTGAAATCTTCATACTCATCCTCCTGCTCTGGCAACTCAAGAGCCTCACAGTAGGTATCTATTTCTGACTTCAATTTCCTCATTTCTCCAAGGTCTGCTTTCAGATACTCCTCTTTAGGATTTTCCTTACTGAGACCTTTCTTTACTCTAACAAGAGATGAATCAACTAAGAGTTGGAGAGACTCAAAGTCCCTACTATTCAAGAACTTATGTGCAAGCTTTGCATCTCCCTCAGGCAATGAGGGAATCAAAGCCTTTATTCTGTCTATTGGTTCTCTATTGTCCATAACTCTTGATAATTTCTATTGCCTGTAAGAGTTGTTTCTTGGTATATACCTCAAAATAGATAGACTTTTCACCTTTTTCAGTGTATAGGTTATCAAGATATTTTATAAACATCTTTTTCTTGATATAGAATACATCATTCTCTATCCCTTTGGCTTCAATATAAACATTGAGGTCATTATATTTGAAATAAAAGTCTGGTGTATATCTGATACCAACAATTTTACCTGTTTTCTGAATTAGTATCTTTGAGGGACAAGTATTTGTCCCGTCTGATAATCTTTTGATTTTCTGCTTGTCAGTCTCCTTATCATAATATGGGGTGATAGGTTCAAAACCTTCCCATAAAGTAAAGGTAGTTGGCTCATATTGAGGCTCAAACCCTTGTTGAAGAAGAGTATTGTATATGCTCTTCTCCAACTGGGATTTGAATGTTATACCCTTAAAACTACTCTGCGTGGCATTCCTAATCTTCTTATTTGCCACTTTTGAACATTTCTTTAAGAATGTCTCTTGTAATTCTGCAAGCAATCTTAGCATCACTTACAGACCTAAATGCTGCAAAGTTTCTGTAGTTCTTGATATGAGCCTTGTTAGCCTTAGTGATTCTACCATCCAGCATAGAGATTACATAAATCTCAGGACTCTTCTCAATATGGTCCTCATACTTCTTGTCCAACTCAATGGCTACTTCTCTAAGTACCATAGAGAATGCAGCAGTAGGAAGAATAGTATCTACACTATTGAGATAGTTATACACCTTCTCAATCTTCCAACCAAGTCTCTCTGCAATCTTCTGAATGTAGTACTCCAACTCCATAGGAACCTCAGATTCAACCACAGCAGACTTTGCAGGCTTGGTAGTAGTAACAATGCCAGCCTCAAGGAGCTTAGGGAGAATGTCCTTAGTTACTACAATGTGCTGAACTACAGTACCCTTACCAAAGAAAGGGTCTACTACCTTAGATGCTTTAGTCAGAGTGTCTCCAATCTGTACTTCCTTACCATTTGTCAAATAAATCTTTTCCATTTTTTTTTGTTTAGTATTAATACTCTTCGTACCATTTTATAGGCACACCATAAATCTCTTTTACCTTATTACTTATATCAACAAATAGCTGATGTGGCATCTTAGTACCACTCCTTGCAAAATATGCAGGATGTTCAATCTCTATAATATGATTGAACCTATCATTAATATAAGGTTTGAAGGTTTGGGCTTGTCTGCCAAACAATACATATACTATAGCTGTATTATATTCAGACAAGTTCTTTAGCAATTTAGCTATAAAAGGTCTCCACAACATCACATGGGAACCTATCCTATTCATTTCTACAGTGAGAGCTGAATTAATCATCAAAATCCCTTGCTTTGCCCAACTCTCAAGAGAGTTGTCAAAGGTAATACAATAATGTGGAACTTCAAAATTAATTGCAGCTTCTTTTATTATTTGCAAAGAAGGAGACAAGTCCTCATCTCTTGTCCCCTCCTTATTGCCAAATAATATTCCAGTAGCTACTCCCTCCTGAGGGTATAGATTCTGACCTAACATAACTACTTTCAAGTCATTGAGAGGACAAAGCTCAAATGCTCTGAATACATCAGATTGGGCAGGACACAATGGTTTCCTCCTGTATTCTTGCCCAACCTTAGCCATTACATTATTAAGCTCTGTCCTATCAATTACCTTCATCCAATCTCCAAAGTATTCATCTAATGTCATATCAACATCATTATGTCATCAATATTGTCAATAAGGCATTCATTCAGTGCATCATTAGAGCAGGTAGATGGAGTAGGTTTAATAGGTTCTACAAAGAACTTATTGAAATTATCTACTATGACCTTTACTTTCCTGTCCTCTGGATTACTGCTGAAACTGTAATTGCTTCTTGGGAAATTTATATCCCTACTTGTATAATAGGGAATCAATTTCTTGATGATGCCTTTATTAATCAACTTATCAGACTCTAAGAATACTTTGGGGCTGACATGGCACACAGGTCTGTAATAGACCATAGTATTACCATTATTCTTAGTATGTACACTTCTTGCAGTTAATGTACATAATAGTAATGGAGTGTAGCTCTCATCAAAGATGATACCTTTACCACCATAATACACTTCACCCTTATTGGTAGTTATCTTCTGCAATCTTTCACCATATCCTACATTAGTAAATAATTGAGCTATGATACTATCAAAGGTTCTTCTTCCTTGGCTTGGTGCATTATCATATAATGGCAGTATTATCTTTTTGATTCCCATAATTGCGGGATAAGCCATATTGTCTGAAACCAGCTTTTCAAAGTGTTCTCTTGCAATCACAGGTATCTCTACCTCATCATTGTTTACTTCAATGACAAGGCTTCTTCTAAATACATTGTTACTATCAAGAGACAAATTCATTTCAAGCTGGCCTGGATTACCAGACTCACTGCTATTGAAAACACCCATTACATTATATGCAAATCTTGGGTTAAATTCCATTATACTTCAGTTTTAAGATACATTGTTTCTGCATTATATGTGGTAAGGAATGGCAGGTCTCTATCAATGAGAGGCTCACATTGATTAGCACAGAAGTTTACAAACAAATTAACCATATAAGATGCAATCATATTTGCACAGAAGGTAGTTTGTTTATAGGAGCAGATAGTTTCATCAGCTTCTGCATCAGAGAATAGGAACTCATTATTGTACCTATTGATGTTGTACTTATCATCTCCCTTGATACACAATACCTGAAACTCTTCTGCTGCTAATCTACCATCAATAAACAAGCAATTCTTTCTCTCCTTCCCTGGTTTGGATTGAACATGATTTACCCATTTATTAAAGAAAATCCTTCTTGCTTCCATGTTATCAAAGCCACAAATCATAATGTCTGATGCCTCAGATTCATCAGTGAATCTTTCACTTACTGCAAAGACACTACTATAGTCAGCATAGTTCCTAATCATCTCAGTCAGTGCAGATACCTTAGGTTTGCCTAAATCAGATTGACCATATAACTGACCTGACATATTGACAGTTTCCACTATGTCATCATCATAGATAAACATGGAAGCTGGCTTCATTCTTGCCAATAAGAAGCCTACATAGCTACCAATACCACCCACACCTGCCAAAATGACAGTCTTCTTCTGAATGTTCTCATACCAAATGGCAGAACTAAACCTACTTGTAGCTTCATCCACAAGCAAAGTTGCAGAGTTTGTAGGTATCTCCTGATGTGCATCTTCTACAGCTTGGTCAAGGATAGCTTGTTCTTCCTCTGTCAAAGGTGAATCACTATCAAGATTCTGAAGAGCCCCTTCATACTCTTCTACTGAGTTGAACTCTTCAATAGCTTCTCCTAAAGCTCTCTCAGATTCTGCTACTCTGTTTTCTATTTCACTATTTGTCATAATACTAAATACTTTTGAAGTGCATCAATATACCCTTTGATATAATCATTTTCAGGAAGTTTTGTAAGCTCCTCTATCATATCATGGGCACAAATAGCACAAATTTCTGTTTCATCAAAGCCAAGCTCTTCTAATTTCTCATCTGTTATATACCATGTCAGATACTCTGTATAGGTCTCTGCCCATATCTTGAAATTATTCATGCCAACTTTGCCTTTACCAAACCTCTTTTCATACAGTGCAGGCATTGACTTAGCCCATTTAGTAATGTCAATCTTACTATCATTAGAAATGATAATACTACCTGTAATCAATTGAAGTACAAGAGATTCCAAAGTAACCTTATCAAATGATACATGTCCATAAGGTATGTCATACCCCTCTTCAAATGGCAAGTCATCTGCATTATCAAAGAGAGTTGGCTGAACTACCTTAGGCTTATCAGCTTCCTTCTTGACAAGATTTGCTGGACCTACCTTTGTACCATAGGAATTAGCAATAACAGGCTTATAGCCACCTTGATATACAGGTGTTTGAGCTTTCTCTGCCCTTTCTGCTTTAGCTTGCTTGATTTCCTCAAGTCTTGCTGCCATGTCTGGAAAGGAATAATTCTCACCTTCCTTCTCTATTTTAAGATAGAACCATTCAATTTCATCTGCACTACTTACATATTCCTTAGTATCATGCTTTTCACCATCACCAAAGAACTCATAAGACACAGATTCTTTGACCTGCTTTGATTTAACCCTCCTTGTAATTGCAGCAGTATAAGTACCTGCATTATTCACAATAAGGGATACAAAGTTATTCCTATCTATACCCTCTTCCCTCAGTGTTGCAGTATCAGTACCACTGAAAAATGTCATTATGTTATCCATAAGGCTCTTTATCCTTATGTTCATCATATTACTATGATGTTCAGACTATATCTTCATACATTTCTGTATGCTGGGATTTCATGTTAGGATTATATTCTATATTATTATAGTTTCACCTATTAGTCGTTGAACCTGCCATAGACATTTAATCTATAGATTGGCTGCTGATTGTCCTTCTACCTTGCATGGTAAAGTGGGAGTTTCCAGCAATTAACCCAGTTTTATATGCCCACATTATTTTCCTAAATTCATCATATTTTCTATGTAAAGATATTGAAGAGTTGTAATATAGGTAGTACATAAAATTTCTTACCTTGTCTTTTTGACTAATTCTCCACACATAACATTGTTTACTATATAAATCTTTATATATTTTATTGCTACTTGGAAAATATGTCTGAAAAGATTTTAATAAGAAATCCTCATTACCGCAAATATTAATATTATACTTGTATCCAGAATTATATCTTTTACCAAAGAATACATTACCATCCCCATCAAAATAACCTCTAAGAAAATCTCTCATTAAATATTTAGGAATATATCTTAATATATCACCTCCCATTTTCTTAAAATAGTTATAAACAGGTTGATGATACTTGAATCCCAATAAAGAGCTAATTTCTTTAGCAGTTTTACCTTCTTGGTACAATTTTGTAATCTCTTCTTGATAATCTTTAATATTCAGCATAATCTTGTATTTTAATTATGCTGCAAAGTCACGAAAATACTTTGAATTATGCAATAGAATAAATAAATTCTTTAGACATATTATTGTGACTATGAATCAACCCCATTTGGCAATCAAGTAGCTCAGGATTCTCACACATATAGGCTATCACATCAGGATTCATATCAAACTCTGTATAGGCTTGAGTACCAATATCCATAATGTAAATATCCACACATCTTATTACAAGGTCATTATTTTCAAATGAACCTTCATGTGTAAAGAATAGTGTACCTGACCATTCAGTACTCCACACCTTTTGGCAGGCAAATCTTATCTTTCTCTCCACTTCTGCTGGGATAATCAGCTTATAATTATAAGTACCTGACTTCTGTACCAAGCTGATTACTTTCATGGGTTGCTTTACTTCTTCCATATCTATAATTTAACACTTTAAGTATTGTTGCTAATATGTATAGTGCAGTATGAGTATCAAGAATTATACTCTTATTCTCATTCCTTACCTCAGCAATATCTGTAATATCAATAGTAACCTCTCTTCCCTTGAATATGCAAACCTTCTTGCCTATATATTGGGCATAGGTATTTACATTGTTCTCACCTTCATCATAGTAAATCTTCCCATTATCTATGACACACTCTTTCAAGATACCTTTCCTCTTCAATTCTGCAAACTTGGCAGTTAGCTCCTCTTTATTAAACTGGTCATTATACCACTTAATAAATTCATTGCTAATAAGTACAATAAACTCAATAAGTGACATACCAATAGAATAAGAGCCATTTACATAATTGAATTTAAGTTTCTTTAAATTGATAAAGCCTCTTACAAACTCCTTCAACTTATCAGAACTAAGAGCATTCCTATAGTAGTCTGGTGATAGATATGTAACAAACCTGCCCACATCCATCACCATGTTATTAGTACCTAACTTTTCCAAATATTTATAAGGTACACCAGCAATGGATTCTACAGTTACATACTTACTTAATTCAAGACAAAACATATTCCACATATCCTCATCATAATCTCTATTAAGGGCACTGATAGTACCATTAATAGGACCACTACCTGTACAAGGATTCTGGAAATTAGCAAAGTTACTTGTAGGAATGTTACTAATATGGCTGTGCATATACCCACTACTAATATGAAGCATAGTATATTCTGACCTGTTAAGTGCAAATCCACCATTTAATGTGCCATTATACATTACCTTCACCTTAGCCCATAGATGGTTAATATCCACAAATCTGTCATGCTCATTAGTTACCCTTACATGAGGAAAATGTACAAGAATGAATATGCCATTGAACTTAGCATTACCAATTCTTCCCTTTACTGTAGTATTTGTAAGCACATTTACAACCTTTTCTACTTGGTTTTCAGGTAAATCAGTAATAGCAAATGTCTTGAACATGCTCCAATCATTACTGCTCATGCCTGCAATACTACCATCAGGAATATAAGTAGCCAAAGATTCTATCTTTAACCAAGATTTTAACTTGTCCAAACTCCAATATTCTTGCATATCAACTCTGTCCTCTCCAAAGAAATCATTGAATATGCTTAATACTCGGAGTGGTCTATCCATCAAGGAGTTATATAGTTCTTCTATCTTCTCCTCAATTAATTTAATTGTTTCTCCACTCATATTACTGTAAAAAAAAAGTAGGTAAGGGGACATTTCTAACCTCCTTACCTACTGTTACTTACCCTTGTTAATTGACACCCATTCCTGCGAACATATCATCAATCTCATCATCAGAGTAAGGAGAAGCTGACTTAGGCTTATACTCCTCAGAAGGTGCAGCAGCTACTTCACCCTCAAGAATATCAAGCACTTCCTCCTCCTCATAATCTTCAATTGTGCCATTGTCCTCAAGAATTTCCACCAACTTGCTGATAGCAGCTCTTGCTACAGTATCAACACACTCACCCCCATTACTTGCAGGTGCTACAGAGGCACTTACTTCAGGAGTGTTTACAAGTGCTTCTACCTTTTCCTCTTTCTTAGTCTCAGCCTTAGGAGCAGCAGGTGCAGGATTTGAAGCACCATTACTCTGTATCAATGCAATAAGGTCAGCAGTCTTACACATAGTGAAGTTTTTGCCAAACTTCTTTACACAAGCATCCTGCAAACCCATAGATTTGATAGCACTGTATGCCTCAGCTCTACTCATTGCAACAGCACCACTTTTAATTTTCTTGTTGGTGTTAGTAAGCATGAAAACCAACTCATTTGTGATAGTACCCTTATAAGGAACATCATGTGGCAGAATTGAAGTATCATTCTTCAATTCAACCTTTGATGTACCCTCAAAGAAGGTCATACCATCATAGTCAATGTCATTGGCTCTCAGGTCACTCTTCAATTCAGCAAGGGTCGTGGCTGCTGACATGATAACACTCTTTTTCTGATTCTTAGTCTGTACGACTGTAATTTTTCTAACATCCATGTTTTCACTTTTTTTTTATAAATTGAACTTATTGAAACTTTAATCTATGCAAAAGGGCAAATCATCCCAATCATTGTCCTCTTGTCTTGAAGAGTTGAATAAAGGCTTGATTATTCTAAGGAATTCACTTCTTCCCTTACTTTTCATAAGGTCCGAAATATCTTTCCCTTCATTAAAGGGTGGTAATACTACATTAGTAAATCCTGTTTCCTCAGCTAACTTCTGGGCATCTTTCAATCCTGGCTCATCATTATCTAAGCAAATGAAGACTTGTTTATATCTTCTTTTCAGTTCACTAATTGCAGTATCACTCATTTTGTATCCCTCACCTTGAATGGCAAGAGATGGAATACCTGTATTAGCCCATAGACATAAAGCATCTTTCAGTGAAGAACAGATGCAAATCTGTTTCCCATATTCAGGTACTTTAGTCCATAGGCTTACTACAGAATTGTCATGCTTGTTACTCCACTTATAACCAGCTTTATTAAAAGGCTGGTATATCTTTAGAGTAACTTTACCTTCCTTGTGTTCTACATAAGCATAGGCATACTTATCAGCTCCAAACACATATCTATGACCATCCTTTATGACAATCTTATGAGATATGGGATAAACCTCTGCATACTTGAGCCATTCTAAAGTTATACCATAGGATGCCCAGTATTCAATATCATAATCTCTCCAATCTCTGACTTTGCACTGCAAGTCTGTATCTTTGTTGTAACTATTTGTACTTCTTACAGCACAAGGAGTATATGAATGAATATTGGCACCACCACAGAACTTTGAAATGTCCTCATTAACCCTTGTTAGAACTTCCTTATAACCACAGTTCCACATATGACCAAGCAGGTCAAACAGACCTCCTCTATCCCTCGTGGATAAATCTGTGTAAAATATTCTTCTACCATCAGTAGAATAAAGACCAAAAGAAGGTCTCCTGTCCTGTCTAAGAGGACTATTTATAATACAAGGAACCTCCGTGACTCCTAAGTAATATGACAGAATATCTGCTTCTGTCACTTTACTTAGAATATCATCAAGGCTCACAGAAGATTTACCTTTGCTGAATGCCATTGCTTTTTTTTTTAGAAATTACTACTTACTTACCAAAATCCCAAGGTGTACCACCAGCAGTATCACCAGCAGGGAAAGGCATATCACCTGCTGCACCAGAGTTACTGAGGTCTGTAGATTCTACATCATACTCCTTCAAGTCACCCACAGTGAACTCAGTAGTAGGATATGCACCAGCAGCTTTTCTTTCCTGCAATTCTGCATCCAACTTACTGTAATCAGTGATATTGTGCTTCAAGAACATCTGATTATAAACAGCCTGATACTGCTTGTTATCATCAGTGGTTCTTACACCAAACAATACCTTAACCTTGTTATTAGGCTGCAATGCAATAACATCTCTCAGCTCCTTGAAATCACCCTTGAAGTACTCAGCAATGCTCTCAAGTCTTGCTTCACAATCCTCAGGTTTGTCTACCATAATCCAAGTATTATTGACATACTTCATTACATTAGGAATGTTGAGGTATGCCTTGATGAAGTTAGTAAGCTCTTCCTCACCATGATAAGCAGGTCTGTAGTCCTTATCAATATTGGCAGGACCATTCTTATATACAGGAATTTCATGTGCTTTAGCTTGCTCTACAGTAACCCAAGCAGTTCTACCATACTTATCAATTACCTGTACCTTAGTCTGGTCTCTATTGTATCTGTATTCCTTTCTGATGAAGAAAGCTACCTTAGTGGTAAACTCAATACCACCACACTTCTCAGCATCAGTCTTAACAATGAAATCAAGTCTGACATTCTGTACCTTGTGCTTGTCCTCACCTACCTCAACTTCACCCAGATACTCAGGGTCATTTTCAAGCTGGGTATTATAGAGTTTCTCTAACTCTGCCTTGTTAGGATTTACAGCCAAAACAAATACACTTCCAACTCCAATATATCTCTTTACTGCATTACCCTCAGTAGATTCCTTGCCTGATGCAAATGCCATAAATGCAAAATTTGTCTTTTTCATCTTTCTAATGATTTTTCTTGTTCTTGATTCTATTTCTTACTACTCTGATTACTCTTCAAAGGGCAGTTTATCACCATCTTCTGCACCATTGTTGAAAGGATTAGTAGGGTCAAAAGGAGCCTCTTCACCAGCCTTTACTTCTGTCTCAGGTGCCTTCTCAGTATCATCTACTGTCTCAGGAGCAACATTGTCAATAGCAGGCTCCTCTACATGAATCTCATATACATTAGCCTCCTCATTGAACACTACTACACCAGCCTTAGGTTCATACTTAGTAACCTTTACAGGCTTACCATCCTTATCAACCTTACCAGTATCTTCTACCTTCTTGACAACCAAGTCTTCACTTGTGAGACCACCTGTTAAAGCCTTGACCCCCATCTCATGTCCCTCAATCTCCTCAGCCAGAGCATTGTACTCTGCATTGAGTTCATCAATCTTGGCAGCAATCTTATTCTTCTTCACTACCAAAGGATTAACATTCTGTGCAATTCTTTTTACACCTGCAAACTGTCTTACTGTTAATGTCTTATTCATAATGATTGAACTTTTTATTCTTGTATGATATACCCGTGTCTATGTACTTATATATGGTTCTTGCAGTTATATGAAGAGATTTTATACAGTCCCTAATTGTTGGATAAGTAGTTTCTATACCTGACAGTTCATCCAAAACTATTATAGGATGCCTGCCTTCACCACTAAGTAACCTGCTCTGCACTCTCCTCTTTATTCCTTCACCATAATTAGTATTATAAGCTTGAGTACACCATTCAAGATTGTTTATACTATTGTTTAATTTATTTTCATCTATATGATTTACAAATGGAAGATTATTAGGATTAGGAAGGAATGCTTCAGCAAGGAGTCTATGCAAAGTAAAATGAGTAGATTTACCACCCTTACTAAGTCTAATCTCCATGTATCTACCATTGTTCCATATCTTCATTGGGTGCTCTTGAGAACCTTTAATTCTCACAACCTTACCTAAATTAGATATTTTGTATATTCCTTCGTATCCTTTTATATCTTTCCATTCCTCAACCATATTTTCTTTATTAAAAGATTTGTAATAACTTTCTTTCTTGCTCCATGTTATTTAATGGATTAGGAGCACTCCATAGCTTATATATTGTGAACTTTCTCTCATAGAAACTTAATGCAAAGTTAAAGCAATATGCCATTAATTGCCTATCTCTTAATACATGTGTTACAAACAGGGCAGTCTCATAGTAAGGCTTGCCCTGTTCTATGCAGTATTGCATCAACACCATATTAGCATCACTCTCAGTAAGTCCACCAAAGGCAGCTAACCTTGATATTCTTACAGTCTCATTCCTATCCATTCATCTTGTAATACTCTCTAATGGTATCATCTACCAGTTTAAGACTATTAGGAATTTCAAACTTGCTGAACATTCCTAAAGGAGTCTTAGCTGATGAGTGATTAGCCTTGGTCTGGAAATAGTATTTATTATCTCCATTATCTCCATACTCAACTCTTGTCATTAAGACCATAGGATAAAATCCTTCAGGCTGTGTCTTAGTAAGTTTCTTTCCTACCACACTGAATACAGTTTTCTCACTACCATCAGCTTGAGTCTGTAACATAGTATGACCCATTATATACACAATCTGGTCCTCTCTAAGAGTAGTATTACAGAGCATATTAAGCTCAATAACATCATTAGCTATATCCTTCCACTGGTCAAAGTTCATCTTCTTTCTATCATTGAACTCCTTCATAGCAAGATAGATGTTTACAGTATCTATAGATACAGATTTAATGTTTGGTTGCTTAGCACACCACTCAATCATCATTCTTATCTCCTTGAAGTCCTTAGGCTCATAGTAATTCTTTTTCTCAACACACCACATTCCTGCTGGAAATGGTAGAGTCTTTCTATCCAAATTGAGAATAAAGTGAGACTCAGGACTCATACCTTGATAATCCTCAAGGTTGAATGTGCCATCAGGATTTATAATGGTAGAGGTAGTCTTACCATCACCTGATGAGCCTAAAATAGCTACAATCTTTGCCATTTTTTTTTTCTTGTTTTTGTTTTATAATGTTACTTTACTTGAAAAGGGTTGCAAACTTATGAAATATTTTCCACCTGTGCAACTTTCTATTCATTTTATTTATTCCATAACTAAAGAAAGTCTTAGCAGTTTTGCTCTTCCTTGATTCCATATAGTTATATACTCTCTGTAATGCTTCTCTATCATCAGATCTTGGGAGTTCATAAAATGTACTCACCGCACCATCAAAGAATAAAGGACAGATTTGACCATTTGCTCCATAGTCTCTATCTTCAATCACCTCCATGAACCTTATATGGTTCCTGAACTTGGTTATATCATATCCTTCATACTCTCTTAGTCCATACTTGAATGGGCTATAGAGACCTATAACCATATTGGCATCTCTGGTAGTAGTCTTACAATCTGCAAGACCATCAGAAGATGGTTTAAGCTTATTCAGCTTTTGGTTCTCAATACCTTCTTGAGCCTGTGCTTGATGCTGAATCAATACAAAGATGAATTTCAATTGATTTCTGAGAGTAATACCATACTTGCTCATCTTATCAATAGTTTCCATCTTCTTCAATCCACTTTCAAGAGATAGATTTGAGGCATTATCTATGATGATTATCCTTCTCTCCTCTGGGTCATCTAGGGTATAAGGATTGTCATTGTCTACCACATCTGCATCTATGATTTCATCTGTGATAGGGTCTTTCCTCTTACCTTTCTTGAAGTTAAGATGTCCATGAGCTAAGGCATAATCCCTACAGTACTTATTGATTCCTGTGGGATTCCTTTGGTCATCAATATACTCAACCATATCCTCAAATGCCTTGATATATCTCTGATACTTATCAGATTCAAGTAATTCAAGAATCTTCTCATCAATAGGATGGTCTCTATCTGTACTTTTCAGTTCAGTGGGAGATACCTCTATTCCATCCAATCTAAACAATAAATGACACAAGAACTCATTATACTTTTCCTCTGGACTCATCTCCAAAGTAAAGTAGAGAACCTTAACTCTCATCTCAGGATGCTTCAATATAAAGAACAATGGTTCATATACAAATAGATAATCACAGAACTTTGATTTACCTACCTTTTGATTGGCAGTCACCACTATGAACTTAGCAGTTTCAATGCCTGGGACCCATGCTCTAAATCTTGGAAAAGGGAAAGGAATACAATTATAAAGTCCATTAAGAACTCTCTCCCTCCTTAACCTCAGATTTCCCATTACTTGCTTAAATCTACTCATAATCAGTTAATTGTAGAAGTCCAATCATTTCTTAAATTCTCTTCTTGACCAGCATTCTCAATGTAACTAATCAATTCTGAGTCCCCCTCAACCTCACCAGCAGCACCAACTTTCTCTTTGAGTATGAAATACTTTAATAACCTCATATATGTATAGTTTCCATTGAAACCTTCCACATACTTACTGGTTGCCTGTATGATTTGCTCATCAGTATAAGTATTTCCATATTTCTTAAAGAATAACTCTAATCTTCGTACAATCAAAGCTACTCCATCTGCCCAATAATAGTTAGTGCCATCTTTTTTGCCTTTAGGAAATATCTCTTTGAGCCTTGTAGCCAACTGAATTAACCTGTCATTAGGTTCCTGCTCTTTATCAGAATCTACAATCACAGAATCTATTACCTCAGTGCCTTTATTAGTAAGTCTCCATCCAATCTGTTGGAATAAGTCATCCCTATTAGCAGTTATATAGCCCTTCTTAATCAGCTCCTCCTGAGCTGTATCAAGGTCAGCATTATTATGGATGGCAAGCATCAAGAGAGCCTCAGCAAGACTAATGTTGTTCTTCTGACATCCTTCTTTACTTAAACAAATTGCCATAGCTTAATGTCATTAATACTATCAACACTTATAATAGAATCCTCAGAGTACTCCTCTATCATCTTCTGCACAAGTTCTTCTTCCCTTGTATCCTTGAAATAAGGTATGATGATAATAGGGGATTTATGTCTAAGTATTCTACCAACTCTTTGCTTTACTACAATCTCTGAACTATTCAAGTTGCAGAATATACCTATCCTACAATTAGTCAAGTTCACACCTTCATTGAGTATATTACAGGCAGTAATATGCTTAATCTTGTTAAGATTAAACATTTCAAGGTTCTTCACTGAAGCCTTATTCTTTGAGGTAATATTGTATTTACCTAACCTCTCTGACTGTTCAATACTACTACAGAAAGTCAAAGTCTTGTAATTCCTGAACTTGTCAAGAAGAGATAGTACAAGGGCTTCCTTCTGTTCAGCACACCACTTCAGCCTTTTGCCTGCTGTTGAAAGCCATAAGTTCTTTATCCTCTCATTTCTTGAGTTAAAGTACTTATTCTTGTACCACTCTATAAGTGAAGAGATACTATCATAGCAACCTTTCTGAGTAGTGATTATATCACGACCAAACTTCTTAACCTTATAGGTATAATTAGTAGTGTCCAAAGTCAAAGGCAGTAGATATACTGTAGGCTCAGGTAGTACTTCATCTTCTACAGCTTCCTTGAGACCACACTTAATGACCTCAGCCTTGTGGTTGTAAATGAAATAATCCCTCATGTCTCTCTTAATAGTGGCAGACAATCCAATGAAAGACTCATTGATATGGATAGTCTCCAATACATCAATTCTTGCTTCTGACAAATGCTGCATCTCATCTGCCACTACTACATCAAAGTATGAGTTCTCATAGTTCTTTAGTGACTCATAGCATTCAATGGTAATATAGTCAGACTTGACACCTCCCCATTTCTCAATCTCATCCTTCCAAGTCTGCTTATGCACAGTCTTAGCTACAAGGATAAGTATAGTAGTAGGGCTTTCATCATTCCTGAATACCCTATCACATATATGATTAATGAGGTCTATTGCTACCTTGGTCTTACCCATACCTGTAATGAGTTCCAAAATGAGATATTTAGCCCTATCAATCTTTGATAGAGCTAATTCTTGCACTTCTTTCCTTGTCATTGTTTATATCTCCACTTATATCCATACATACTTTTATACCTTCCTCCATATTACGGTGGATTTTTAATTAATTCCTTAAGTTTACAAATATACTCAGAATCTTCAGCATATCCAATTTCTTTAAGAAAGTTTAGATAATCATCACTATCTTTATACTTATACTGTATCATCTCTTTGTAAGCTATGATGCAGTCTTTCCAATGGTCAAATGTATAATACCTGTGCTTCTTGCTGTTATACAATCCAAACAGATTATTACCATTCAGACATAAGTCTGACTTAAAATGACCAGTTTCAAGTACAGCCTGTGCATAGACTATCTGAGGATGTTTAACCCCATAATATTCCAATGCTTCTATCAAGCCTTCTTGAGGTGATTTACTGAAGAAGTCTGGTTGCTCCTCATTAACTATGTGTACCACCTTTATTTCAGGTGGTTCATCTTCCTTCAAGTAGGGTAGTACCTGTACTACCCCAAGTACTCCTACTGCAAAGGAGATGAGTAAGTTGAATACTCTCTGTTTCATACTTCTTTTGTTTGTTAAACTTATATTGCTTAGTCAGTGAGACTTTAGTCTCCTTCTTTAGTCAGAAATACATAGTCAGGCAACTCCTTGTTATTTGACCATTTGTATTCAGAATAGGTGGTATAATAAGGGTCAATTAGGTGTTTCCCATCCTGAGATTTACTTACCCAAAATTTGACTCCTATGCCTATTTCCTCTATCTTGGCAATCCTCATATAAAAGTAAGATGCCTTGTAATCTGACTTTACTACTACATAGACTGTAGCCTTTCTTGATTTGTATGAACCAGTTGAGATGTAGAATGTACCAAGAAGCTGCTTCTCATGTGTCTCCTCAGCCTTCTTACATATATTATACAACTCTCTTTTACTCGGAAGATTCTGAGTATTGAATTGTGATAATATAGAAGGTGATGGAACATAAGGACCTTTAGGTCTCTTGCTCTTCTTCTTGTAGTTAATAATACCATTAGATAAGTAGAATCCTTCTCTATAATCTATGTCCTCTTTTTCTTCAAACATATCATAGAACCATTCTCTGAGATTATACTTCTCAGTGCCTCTCCTACACCTTTGCAAGAACTCAGAAAATACTTTATCTACTGGCCTGCCTACATTCTTTAACAGGAATTTATGCAAATCTCCATGAAAATAATGATAATCATCATCATACCAATTGTGAAAATACCATCCAGCAGTTTTTTCACTACCTCTCTTCAGTATCCTCTTCCTTGGGTACCTTTTAGTCCATCTTGATTTCTTTCCATTCCTGCTTCTATTAAGTGTAAATTCTATCATACTTCAAACAATTTTATGTAAGTTCTTCTACACTCCCCATTCCAATACCATTTGTTATACCATAATAGTACAATGTACCTATTCCTTGATGTGACTATATCAATCTTAGGAGAGTACTTATTATATATTACAATAACCCAAATACATAGCACAATGAGGAGTAACACATTAAATGCTGTCATACTATTCTGGTTTAGGGCAACATACTACATATTCAAATCTTGAACAAATTCCTTTCCATTTCCTGTAATCATCACATGAGTCCTTCTTTAATGCTTTTGCATCAATGAAGTTACTTACACAAAGCATATCATACTTATTAGATGGGTGATAACTCACCCCAAGCTGTTCATCTAAGGCTTGTATAACTGCTTCAATGGTTTCACCTGATGCTATAAAGTCATCCACAACTATGAACCTTGTAGTACCAACATCATCAATTCCTCTTAATGAAGAACAATGAGCACTTGTATCTTCTTCCTTCCTGACAATCAGGATATAGGTCTTAGTAGTTGGGTTAATATTGTGTAACTCATTAAGCATAGCACCTGCAATCATGGCTCCTGATGTGCCTCTTGCTACAAAAGTAATGCTTGTACCTTCCTCAATATCTTCTTTATATGTATTGAAGATTGCTTCTGCACTCTGTTGTATATAACTATGCTTCCAATGAACACCAAATGGATACTCTACAGTAATGAAATGGTCAAAATGTATAAATTTAGGAACATATCCCATAGTCTCTTAGTTTTATCCTGCTTATTTAGTAGGTTGTAAAAAGAAGGACAAGGGTATTATTAGTACCCCTGCCCTTACTATGAGAACATACCCAGTTAGTCCTCAAACACTTGATAAGTGTACAAAGCACCCCCAAGATGTTCTACTGTTCTCTGCAAATGAGCTTCAAGTCTTTCCTTTTCACTCATTGCAGTCCACTTGCCAGGCTTAGACCATGAAGGACAAGAATCCTTGTCAATCATATACTCATAAGCCTCTTTGCTCATGTTCAGGGACTGTGTAGCTGGCTTGCACTTCCTTGTATGGAAAGTGATAATCTCTGGATTGGTACCATCCTTGTCAGTCACTCTTATAGTGTGCTTATTCATCTTGTCCCAATCCTCTACTTTTACCTCAATGGTTTTCTTGTAGATTTTACCAGCTTTGGTCTTCTTCTCAATCACTTTGTGAGTTGTTTTAAGGCACTCCTCCTTGCTGAACATTGTGCTTCCTCGAAGCTCAATACTCAGACTTAATTTGATTTCACTCATGTTTATTAATCTTCTTCAGGACCTTCATTCTTTTCCATCTTTTTTAGAAGTGAAACAATAAATGTGGTGTATCTTAGGACTCGAACCTAACCTCCAGCCCAACAGCCAGTGTGCTACCAATTACACCAAGATACAAAGACAAGTTACACATAGCTAATACCTACCAACACAAAGCCAATATCAATAGCAAGAACCTGTCATTCCATCAAGAACAAGAACATCCCTCCATCAGTCAGACTTCATAGGGTTGGTTATTTTGGAATAACAGACTATCTAATGGCTGAGCATTAGATATATCACTTTTCATTAGTAATTATGTATATTCTATGAATAAGAACAGGTACCTGCTATGTGTATTCAATAAGGTTAGGGATTAATATCCCAAGTCCTTACTTACTTGCCCAAAGAGTTGATAGTATTATAAATACCCAACAGTGAGTTAGGTACCACAATCTTCAACTTGCTATACTCTTGAGACTTTGCATCCTTCCATGTCTTGAAGGAAAGCATAATAGCCTTGAGGGCTTCTCTATACTCACTTGAAGCCACAGCATATCCTGTGTTAGACTTGTTTGTAGACTCTTCAATAGCCACTTCACAGTCATGCTTCATAGAGTTCAGTTGAGCCTGTACCTCTCTGTGCTTCTTCTGTAACTCATAGAAAGTATTGTCTACATCCTCTGCACTTACAGAAGGCTCATAGGTATAGATAAGAGCATCTCTACCCTTACCATCTACTTGATGAGGATGCTGTATTCTATCCTTGAGTTTCTTCCTCTCATCAGACAATACACCTTCAGGATGAATATACTTACCTAATACAGCAGCCTCAGTCTCAAGCTGATAGTATCTGTTCCTCTCCTTTATAGGAAGAGAAGCATAATACTCTACTTCAGTCAATACATGACCATAGTTAGGAGTTTCAGGCTTAACCACTCCATTCTCTTCACACCAGTCATCAAGGCTGATAGTCTGCAAGCCCTTCATCAGATTCTCCTTAGCCTTGATAGCCTCCCTGAGCCAAGCTATGAGTGACTTTGCCTGTGCAATACTCTCAAGCATGGAAGGTATTGAGCTTAACACCTCCCTTGATGTACCCTCTTGTATGACATTATGTGCATTAGCACTTATCAATCCAACCTCTACATTTAGGAAAGACACATTATTAAGTTGTGTTTCCATACCCTGTATATACTCCTTTGCCATATTAGCAATGTGATTGGCACTTGTGCTACTCAATTTCACACCTTCAGTATTCTCATTTGCAAAGAATACCATGTCTTTAATCTTTTCCATTTCTTTTCAAATTAAAATGATGTAACCTATGACAATTTGCACACATAACTACACATTTCTTGGCTTCTTTCTCCATATCTTCTAAAGAGCCATTAAAGGTATTTATAGAGAAATCCTTATATTACTGGTATGCCTCACTGCATCTTCTACATTCTCTTTTGTCCAAATACTTTTCATATCTTTATGGTTTATTTCGCCACAAAGATACAAAATATTCTTGAATTGTGCAAATCATATTACTATATAACTGTTTTAATTATTCATGTAAATGTTTTAAGTAATCCTTATCTAAGTTAGGATGCTTGTGTATTAAGGATCTGCCACTTAGGAAGTGAATCCCAGCTTGTCAAGAAGAGTATAAGAATAAGCATGGTTATCCAAGTGGTACTACAATAGATGCAGAATCCCAATGGATATGCTATAAAATGTAAGAACCTATTGCCACTCTTAACCATAGGTACAAACACTTTACTGTACAAAGGATAGAATATCATATCCTCAACCTTCAGGCAATTCCTATAGAATATACCTAATAGTCCACCTATTACTCCCAATAGTATGAGCTCAAACATTAATACATAAAACATACTTTTTTTTTAGTTAATACTAAGATTGTTTTGTGGAGCATTCCAGAGTCGAACTGGAGTCTTACCAACCTTTAATAAAAGAATTACACATGCTTACTACTTTTAATGTGGTCAGTTACCCACTGGGATTGTCTGGATTGACATACCATTCCACCACCTTATTTAACTTGTCAGGGTCAGATAAATAAGGAAAATCCACCACTATTTGCACCTTTCTGTTTCCAAGTAAGTGCTACTCAGCCTATGCTTAGGCAGCAACTCTATAAGAAGTATTGCCAGTTAATTGTTTGATGTCTCTCCATCAGTCTTTACATGTTCTCTTACCAAATAATTAGCAATCAAAGCCAAATTATGCCCCATGAAGTAGTACCAGCATGCACCTATAAACAATCAAATTACCTTATATGAGTAATACCTTAGTACTCCCAACAAGACTTGAACTTGTGTCTACTCTTTAGGAGAGAGTTGTTCTATCCACTGAACTATGGGAGTATATACACTACCTATCTTTGACACTATCATCCCTACCCTTGAGAGTGTGAACAATGTCATTGATTAATAATCTAAGCTCACTCACTTCCTGTTTCAACTCTTCCTCAGTAGTCATAGTTTATTCTTTTATTAGATTGTTAAACCATCTGTTTAAGGATAGAATATAGAACTCTCTGTATGAGATACATTTATAGCAAGCATGTATTAATACAGCTACTGTTAATACCCAATGGATAAAATATCCTTGTTCCATAATACTATCAACACCACATATAAATAATATGGTAACAAGAGTGGTTACATATAGTAACACACCCTTGATAATTAGTTTAAATGTCTTCATAGATTCTTTAATTGATTTGTCAATTTGTCTATTCTCTCTTGTCTTGAAGGAGAGTATGAAGTAAAGGTTGCATCTTGTATCCTCTCTCTTTCTTTATCTCTTGGGGATGGTCCAGTATGACTTATATAATAGGGCATAATTAATATACCAACTACAAGTAATACCACCAACATTTCAGTTTCATTCATAATTATCTTTTTCTTTTGTATTTATTGAACTCTTTTCTTGCAATATCACCTTTCTTAAAGGTCTGCATAGTGATGCTATTGTCTGATGCAATTACTATTGACCATTCAAAAGCATGTGTTCCAAACAGTGAAACTGTTCTACCCAATTGGTCTGTAATTGTTGCTCTTACTATTGAGTTACAATTCTCTCTGTGATATTGTTTCTTTCGTGCCATAACATTTAATTATTTATTTGATTATTTATTTGTTGTTTGCAGCACATAGTGGAATTGAACCACTATCTTCCTCCTACCTGTGGCTAGAGGTTATTCTTCTATTGAACTAATGTGCTTAATTATTATATAATGTTAGTCTCCATTACCTAATTCTAAGTTGAGTCTATTCCTTCCCACTCACTAAGCTATTGATGTATTCTGAGTGATGAAATCACTCTTTTCAACCTCACACAGTCCTTGAAGGTGTATGTATCTTACTTCTATGATGCAATTTCAGTAGTATTACCAATATTATTGGTGCTCAATTGAAGACATTTAACAACAATTAATATGTGTTTGTTTGACTGTTTGCTTGTTAGAGTGTGGTTTTGCATATAAACTGTAACAGTAAAAACAGCCATACATTATTGGATGATTGTTCTACTGACAGTATGTCAGTCTATCCCATTAACTCTCAGTAAATCAACAAGTTACATTCAACACAAAACAAGGAAGATAGGACATAAAGTGTATTCCACACTCTATTATCCTATCTTACTTACCCAATGTACTGAACTTCTAAACACTCTACTTACCTCTCTAATCCTCTTATCATTAAGAGATGTATTTACCTCTACCACTTCTTATCA
>ENA-OPBF01000888-OPBF01000888.1-human-gut-metagenome-genome-assembly--contig:-NODE-888-length-21323-cov-4.288415_pt1 | contig 21323 bp, 14 predicted proteins | sample MGYA00241067_ERZ501450 | MGnify/ENA primary metagenome ERZ501450 (study PRJEB25962, sample SAMEA2042516) | human gut metagenome | biome: human gut; feature: human-associated habitat; material: faeces... | reverse complement strand
CACCGGCTAAGCCGGTGGTTTTGATTTGTACATTCTTCAAAAATTTATAAAGGAGTAAGATTTTACTGTCTATAATACTCCAAGAAATCCCTCAGCTTCACAGAAGCATCCTCAAGCACTTCCACACGAGGCAGATAAACTACTCTGAAATGATCCGGATCCTTCCAGTTAAATCCGCTTCCATGCACGATCAGAATCTTCTTCTCACGAAGCAGATCCAGAGCAAACTGCTCATCATTTGTAATGTTAAACTTCTTCGTATCAATCTTCGGGAAGATATAAAAAGCAGCTTTTGGTTTCACTGCACTGATACCAGGGATATCACACAATGCATTATAAATAAACTCTCTCTGTTCATAAATACGTCCACCAGGAATGATGTAATCATTGACACTCTGATGGCCGCCAAGTGCTGTCTGGACAACTGCCTGTGCAGGAACATTGGAACAAAGGCGCATATTTGATAACATATTTAAACCTTCAATATAATCCCTCGCGATCGCCTTATTACCACTTAAGATCATCCATCCGATACGGAAACCAGCGATCATATGAGACTTGGATAAACCAGAGAATGTCACACAGAACAGATCTGGAGCTAAGGAAGCAATAGATACATGTTCTTCTCCATCCATCACCAGACGGTCATAAATCTCATCAGAGAAGATCATCAACTGATGTTCTCTCGCGATATCAACGATCTGCTGTAAGACTTCTCTTGGATAAAGAGCCCCCGTTGGATTGTTAGGATTGATCAGAACGATCGCTTTTGTACGGGAATTTACCTTTCGCTTGATATCTTCCATATCAGGATACCATTCAGACTGTTCATCACAGATATAATGAACTGCTTTCCCGCCAGCAAGCGTTGCACAAGCCGTCCATAAAGGATAATCCGGAGAAGGGATCAAGATCTCATCCCCATCATCTAATAAAGCAGACATTGACAGATTGATCAGCTCACTGACACCATTTCCAGTATAAATGTCGTCGATATCAACATTTGGGATCTTCTTAAGCTGCGCATACTGCATGATCGCCTTTCTTGCAGCAAATAATCCCTGAGAAGCAGAATATCCCTGGCAGTCAGCTAACTGATGTCTCATATCATAGATGACTTCATCCGGGGTTCTGAAACCAAATGGAGCAGGATTCCCGATATTTAATTTTAGGATATGAGTTCCATTACGTTCCATGCGGTTCGCTTCATCTACGACAGGACCACGTACATCGTAAAGTACATTATCTAATTTGGTAGATTTGCTAAATGTTCTCCTTGGAGAAGTTCCCAGATTCACAGCATTCCCTCCATTTCCAGAAAGCCAGTCAGCATCAACATCAAGAGTTTCAGATAAGAAATGAAGAATCTCTGCACGAGGAACCGTCTTGCCGCTGACATACTGGCTGATATGACTTTTCCCGACCTTGACTCCGGCAGTCTCTGCTGCATGAATAAGATCAACCTGTTTCATATGTTTTTGTTCCATTGCAGACTTCAAACGATCTGCAAAGGTAAATGTCTGATTCATAACACCCTCCGATAAAAGTTCAAAATAAAATTCAAAGTTCAAATGATTTTGTTTAATATAGCACAAAAACAAGAAAAGTTCAATAAAAAGTTCAAAATAAAAGCCGAAAGTTCAAAGAAACAATATACAAAATAAGAAAGAAAATTAAAGTTCGACAAAAAGTACAAAGATTTGTATTGAAATTTAGAAAATATATGCTATACTTTGGAAAGTATAAATAATTAACACAAAGTGTAAAAATAAATGGGGATGAAATAGAATATGGAAGCAACAAGATTACAGATGCAGAACTTCCTAATCTTTTTATTAGATCTGGTGGGAGTTACTGTTGGTTATTTTGCAGCAGTATGGCTGCGGTTTGGAAATATTGAAACAGGGTATACCGTGATGGGGAACGATACGTATTATCGTTGGCTCATTGCGATCGTAGTACTTATGATGATCTACTTTCTGTTTCGTCCAAATCGTGGTTTTTTTAAGCGCAAATTTATAGAAGAAATGAGAATGAATCTGCAGACGGTCATTCTGATGGCAGCAGGAATGGCGATGGTCGCATTTCTGATCCAGGATGCAGAAGATTACTCCAGATTTATTTATATCTTTACTTCTGGGTTTGGCTTTGTATGGATGCAGATCATACATCGAGCTTATCGGAAGTATTGGTTATCAAGAAGAAAGAATCATTCTTATGCAAGAAAGATGATGATCATCACAACGAGTGATCATGCAGAAGAAGTAATCGGGAATATCATGGAAGAGAAGAACTGGGACCTGTGGATCACAAGTGTTGCAGTTGTGGACAAAGACATGACAGGATGGCTCATCAACGAGATTCCGGTTGTAGCACATTCGTATCGAAGTATTTTTGAATATGCGATGCGGTCGGTTGTGGATGAAGTATTCTTATATATACCGATGGATGACGAATTTCCAATCGCGGTGACGGTACAGAACTTTGAGGACATGGGAATTAAGACGAATCTTAACATTTCCCAGTTCCAGATCAATGAGAATCTGGAACGATCACTGGAGAAGGTTGGACCTTATGAGAGTGTAAGTTTCTCTGGTCATGATATATCATTTGTCATGCTGATGATGAAGAGAGCAATGGACATTGCCGGGGGATTGGTTGGAATGCTGATCACAGCGATCGCAGTGATCATTGTCGGACCACTGGTGAAGCTAGAATCACCGGGGCCGCTGTTCTTCTCACAGAAGAGAGTTGGGAAGAATGGAAGGATCTTCAAGATCTATAAGATCCGTTCAATGTATCAGGATGCGGAAGAGCGCAAGAAAGAGCTTATGGCGCAGAATGAGATGGACGGCTTGATGTTTAAGATGAAAGACGATCCGAGAATCACCAAGGTTGGAAAGTTTATCAGGAAGACTAGTATTGATGAACTTCCACAGTTTTGGAATGTACTGAAGGGGGATATGAGTCTGGTAGGGACAAGACCGCCTACAGTGGATGAGTTTGAACAGTATAGTGCTTATCATAAGAAGAGACTTTGCCAGAAGCCTGGACTGACTGGGGTTTGGCAGGTTAGTGGAAGAAGTACGATCACGGACTTCGAGGAAATTGTTCAGATGGATGTTGATTATATCGATCATTGGTCTATCTGGAGGGATATTGGGATATTGTTTAAGACAGTGTGGCTTGTTGTTTGTGGGGATGATGGGGCACAATAGGAGTAGAAGAAGAGTTGATGATGAATTAAGAAGGGAAATTCGATGTCAGAAGAGAGGAAGATAAGAATTGTTCATATTGCACAATCACCTGGTGGTGTGGAACGTTATTTAAGATCGTTACTTAAGTATAGTAATCGGGAAAAATACGAGATTATTCTGATTGTTTCAAATCAATATAAGAGGAAAAACTATGTAAATTTGGTAGATGCTTTTGAAAATGTGGATATGATTAGAAGTATTGATCCAAAAAGTGATTTAAATGCGATTAGGGCAATACGTAAGTTGTTGAAGAAATATAAGCCTGATATTGTTTATTGCCATTCTAGTAAGGCAGGAGCATTGGGACGAATTGCCAACATGGGATTAAAAAATAAGTGTGTGTATAATCCACATGGATGGGCATTTAATATGAGGGGAAATAAGTTAAAGAAATTAATATATGTTGGAATTGAAAAGGTGTTGGCACCATTTTGTTCAACGATTATTTGTATTTCGGGGGCTGAGAAAAGATCAGCATTAAAATATAGGATTTGTGGTAAAAAAAAGCTTAAGGTAATTTATAATGGAATTGATTTTGATGAGTATAATATGGATTATCATATGAATACGAGAGAACTTTTAGAAATTCCAGAAGATGCATTTGTTGTTGGTATGGTGGGAAGATTGGCAGAACAGAAGGCACCAGATGTGTTTGTAAAGGCAGCGAAGAGAATTAAAGAAATAATACCAAAAGCTTTTTTTCTTATTGTTGGAGATGGACCAGATTGGGATGAAGTGCAACAGGAAGTTGATGATAATGAGTTGACGGATTCATTTATTCTTGCTGGCTGGACTAGAAGACCGATGGAATATATTAAGATTCTTGATATTGCAGTTTTAATTTCTAGATGGGAAGGTTTTGGATTGGTATTGCCAGAATATATGTTGGCGAATAAACCCATTGTTGCAACTGATGTGGATGCGATTCCATTCGTAGTGAAGAATGGTGAAAATGGCTTGCTGGCACCAGTAGACGATGATAAGAAAATTGCTGAAAATGTTATCAAAATTTATGAAAATGATGACTTAAGGGAATCTCTGATTGAAGAAGGAAGAAAAGCAGTTAATGAAAAATTTAATGTTAAAAGAGTTGTTAAAGAACATCAAAGATTGTTTGAGAAAATTTGAAAAATAGGAGATAAATTAATGAAAATTGCAATATTTATTGCTGATTCAAATGGTGGATATCCAGTTCCGGCTGTCAAAGGTGGAGCAGTTTCAACCTTGGTTGAACATTTGGTAGAAAAAAATAATGAAAGACAATTAGCAGAAATGACAGTGGTTTCTTATTATGATAAGGAAGCGGTTGAGAAAGCAAAAAAATATCCTAATATTATATTTAAATGGATAAAACCACCAAAGATTATAAAAAAAATGGATGATTTTTCATTCTTTATTTTAAAAACTTTTTTTAAACACCAAAAGGCTCTCTCTTTTAAAAATTTATGGTCATTAATATATTATATATTTAAAAGTGCTAGTTTTTTGAAATCAAAAGAATACGATAATGTTGTATTAGAAAATAATATTCCTATGGCCTGGATTATAAAGATGGCAAAATATGAAGGAAAATATTTTTATCATTTTCACAATGTGCCAAGAATTAATGCAAAAGTTAAAAGCGTTTTTGAAAAATGTACAGGATATCTATGTGTCAGTGATTATGTGGCAAAACAAATTGAATCAGAAGATAATCCTATAGGACCAATACCAAAAAGTAAAATTAAGGTGTTATATAATGCTGTTGATATGGAACAGTTTGAAGCTAACTGTAAAAATAGATTACAAATAAGAAGGAAATTTTCAATTAAGGAAAAAGATAAAGTTGTATTGTTTGTTGGAAGACTTTCTGAAGAAAAAGGGATAGATAAATTATTTAAAGCAGTTAAATTGTTGAATAACAATGTGAAAATTTTGGTTGTAGGTAGTTATTTACATGGATCAAAAGAGAAAGATAAGTATGTAGAGTATATAAAAAAATTAGCGAATGAATTAGAAAATAAAGTTATTTTTACAGGATTTATTTCACAGAAAGAAGTAAACAGGATATATAATGCAGCAGATGTTGCAGTGTTACCATCTATGTGGGATGAACCAGCAGGATTAACAATGGTTGAAGCGATGGCATCTGGAGTTCCAGTGATTACAACAAATTCAGGAGGAATACCAGAATATTCAGGTGGATATAGTGTAGTGTTGGAAAGAAATAGTGAACTAGAAAAAAATATAGCTATGCACATTGAAAAAGTATTAGAAGGAAAGCAAAAATGTTTGGTAAGTGAGGCAGAAAAATATGTCAGAAAACATTTTGATACAAGGGATTATTTAAATAATTTTATGCAATGCATAGAAGAATTAATGTATGTTGGAGTCAAAAAATGAAATATAAAGTAAATCATTTTAGTTATATTAGATTATTTAGATTAGAAAATATATGGACGATAATTGTATTGTTGCTATTTATAAAACCACAAATTGCAGATGATATAGGTATCTTGGATTTGTTTTTTAATGTTGGACGAGTAGGTGTATCGTTTATTTATTTATTTATGTTAATAGTTAACAAAAAAAAGATTAATAAGACGTGGCTATGCTTGGTAATCATTTTTTTTATAAATTTTGGTATGACAGTATTAAATCAAGGAATATTGTCTAAATCCATTGCTAAATATCTTCCCTCAATAGGTTTATTGTCATACATTTTGTATAAGCGTAATAAATTGAATGATATTTTTAGAATATTAATAAAATTAGATTTGGTGATTTTAATTTTTAATTTAGTTTCATTTATTATATTTCCAGGTGGAATCGTTTATCGCGAAGCAAGTAGTGTGCCTGTTTGGATTTTGGGCCAAAAACAAGATTTAGCAGGATTTATTTTTCCAATGCTATTTATTATCGTGCTAATGTATTGGAAACAAGATGAATATAAAAAAATCTTATTGTTTGCATATGGAATTTCCATTGTTACGGTATTAGTAGAAAAATCAATAGCAGCATTTTTGTGTATTGCAGTATTAGGCTGCTTGTTTGTGTGGGATAGATTTATAGCAAATAAAATAAAAAAAATATGGTTGATTTTCGCCTTGGTATTAATGTTCATTATAATACAATATATAGCGTATAATTTTGATCATATGTATTTTATTCAAAAAGTGTTGTTAAGAATAAATACAGGCAGTACAATTACGAAAGTTCGTACGTTAGGAACTAGATTTTTAATGTGGAAGTTTGCATGGAATAAATTCTTTGAATTTCCTCTTTTTGGATCAGGGGAACTTTCACAGGAAATATGGATACAAGGAGCTGGATTTTATCATAGTGTATTAGATAATATGTATATGGATATTATATTAGGTAGTGGATTGATGGGAAGTATTTTATTTTTATGGATTTTAAGAAAAAGTTTTAAATTAATTGATAGCTATAAAACAGCTAGATGTGCAAGATGGTTGAATTATATTTTGTTTATAATATGTATATATATTTTTACGGGAAGTCCCTTTTTTCCAATGATTTTTTTGATTTTTACAAGTGGGGCATGGATTCCTTATATGAGAATGCAAAATTAAGTTAATTAAGAAGGGAAAAATCATGGATGGAAAATTTATAAAAAATGTTTTAAAAATAGCAATTAGTAATATATTTATTATTTTATCAGGAGTGGTATCTGGTTTCTTTTTGCCTAAATTATTGGGAGTTACAGATTACGGATTTTACAAAATTTTTAATTTGTATATAACATATGGTGTTTTTTTTGATTTAGGAATTTCAAATGGTATTTATTTATTATACGGGGGATATAAACGAGCAGAATTACCCAAAGAAACATTCAGATTTTATTTTAGCTTTTTTTTGAAGATTCAAATAATATTTGCAATTATTGTTACAATGGTTGCCATTATTTTTATGGACAATGAATATAAATTTATTTTTGTTATGGTAGCTGCATATACGCTAGTAAATAATATAGCAACATATTTTGAAAAGATATCAGTCATGATAGGTGAATTTAATGCATCAGCTCAAAGAAATATATTAAAAAGTGTTTTAACAATATTTATAATTTTTGTGTTATGGGTAGGAATTAAGTTTAATGTATCAGTAAGATATTTTCAATTTTATACAGTTTTATTTGTCATTGTTTATGGAATATTAGCATTTCAATATTGTTTATATTATAAAGAATTAATATTTGGGGAAAAAGATATTATTTCAAAACAAAAGGAAAATTTAAAAAAAATAGTTCTTTCTGGATTTGTATTGTTATTAGCAGACATGGTAGCTAATTTGATTTTAACATTAGATAGACAGTTTGTATCAGCATTATTTGATATTAATACATATTCTATATATTCATTTGCTTATAGTATGTTAAGAATCGTAATACTAGCGATTTCAGCTATTGCAACAGTTTTATATCCAACATTAAAAAGAATGTCTGTTGAGCAAATGAAAAAATCATATAATTATTCATTAGCTATTGTCGGGATGATTTCATTTGGATCACTTATGTTATATTATCCGCTTTGTGTTATTGTAAAAAGCTTTTTGATAGAGTATATAGACTCATTAGTAATTTTTAGAATATTATTTCCAAGTATAACTATTAATGCAATTATTTCTATGATTATGATTAGTCATTATAAAGCATTAGGGAAGGAAAAGGAATATTTTTATATTTCTGTTGTGATATTAATAATCTCAGCAATATTTAATATGGGAGCGTATTTTGTATCAAAGTCTCCACTAGGTTTTTCAGTGGCATCAATGTTAGTCATGGTATTGTGGTACATTGTATCAAATAGAAAGTTAGAAAAAACTTACAATATAAATACGAAAATAAATTACATATATTTAATTGTAAATATTGTGATTTTTTATAGTATTTCGACATTTATTAATAATTATTATATTGGATTTGTTGTCAATTCAGTAGTGTTTTGTATTATAACATATATAATATATACAAAAGAAACGAAAGAAATTATATGTCAGCTAAGTAAAAGTATAAATAATAGGATAAAAAAATGATTATAGAAATTTAATGATATTAAATGAAAGGATAAAATAATATGATAATAGGATCATGTGGATATGGTGCAACAGGATCGTCAGTATTAACAGATTTATTAAGGGAATATGATGATATTCAAGTATATGATAACTTTGAATTTGTTATTGCATATAGAGTTGATGGGTTACAAGATTTAGAGTATCATTTGATGAAGCAATATGCAAAAAATTCAACTGGTGATTATGCTATTAAACGTTTTTTGTATGCGGCTAAATGTTATATGACACCAGCGATAAATAAGCCATGTTCAGGTAAAAAATTTTATGAAATAAGCGAAAATTTTATAAATAATATACTTCAAGTTAGTTATAAAGGCGTGGATACAGCAGATATGCTTTCTGGAAATATTATGAAAAATATATTAGCGTTTGCTTCTAAAAAAGTATTTATGCCTAAAGTAATTGAGAAGGTAACAAAAAAAACATCTTATATATGGCCATGTAGAACAATGTATTATTCTGTTGAACCGGAAAATTTTTATGAGGAAGCTAAGAAATATATTAATAATATATTAGAGGCTATGGGAGTAGATTTATCAAGACCTGTATGTTTAGATCAACCATTCGAAGGAAATGCACCACAACAGAGTTTTCCGTTTTTTGATGATCCGTATGCTGTAGTTATAGATAGAGATCCAAGAGATTTGTATTTAGCAGGAAAATATACTAAAGATCCTAATTTTAAGTTTACTCCTAAAAAGAATGTAGATGATTTTATAATTTATTATAAAAATTTGAGAAAAAATCAAAAGAATGATAATCAAAGGATTCTTAGAGTTAATTTTGAAGATTTGATATATTGTTATGAGGATAGTATTAAAAAAATAGAGGAGTTTTTGAATTTAGGAGAACATATTAGGGAGAAACAGATTTTTGATCCAGAGAAATCGATAAATAATACTCAATTAATTCGTTTACACCCTGAAGATAAAAATGAAATAAACAAAATAGAAAAAGAATTAAAAGAATTTTTATATCCGTTTGAAGACTATAAAAATATTGAATTTAAAGGTAAGCCATTTGATGGTGCGGCAAGAAAGGCATTTTCACAATAACAAAGAGGTTGAAATTATGAAAAAAGTTATTACATATGGAACATTCGATTTATTACATGCAGGACATATTAATCTTTTAAGGAGAGCAAAAGAATTAGGAGATTATTTAATTGTAGTTGTTTCAACGGATGAATTTAATTGGAATGAAAAGCAGAAAAGATGTTATTTTTCTTATGAGGAAAGAAAAAAATTAGTTGAAGCAGTTAGATATGTTGATTTAGTTTTGCCAGAAGAGAACTGGGAGCAAAAACTTTCTGATATTAAGGAATATAAGGTGGATACATTTGTTATGGGAGACGATTGGAAAGAAAAGTTTGATTTTTTAAAGAAATATTGTGATGTTATTTATTTACCAAGAACAGAAGGAATTTCAACGACAAAAATTAAACAAGATTTAGGATTTAAAAATTGATATTATCATTTTTATGAACTGAAAGGTAAAAAATATATATGAATGGAAAAATTAATGCGTTTATATCGAATAAATTATATTCAAAAATCCCAGTGGGGGGGATAAGAAATAGATTATATAGTGTATTATTAAATGCAGAAAATATTAAAATTGGCTGGAATATACATATAGATAATATAAATAATATTTTCATAAAAAGAAATGTACTTATTAATAGTTGGTGTAAGTTTATTACTGGTGGATCACCTAAGGATATAGCAATAACAATTGGGGAAAATAGTTTTTTAGGACCTAATTGTTTGTTAACAACAGTGACACATGAAATTGGTAATAGTGATCAACGTGCAGGAGTTAATTTATATAAATCTATTAAGATAGATGAGGGATGTTGGCTAGGAGCTAATGTCACAGTTCTTCCAGGTGTAACTATAGGTAAGGGGTGTATTGTTGGGGCAGGTTCACTTGTTAATAAATCATTAGAGGAAAATTATATGTATGCGGGTGTTCCAGCAAGAAAAATAAAATATTTGGGAGATAAATGAAGAAATACGAATAATGTAATGAGAAGTATTTTCATTTAAGCATAAAAAGGAAGAGATTTAGGATGCAAAACTTCAAGTTTTGGAGATAGTTGGGAAATAGCCAATAAGATGTGATACGTAGTAATCATGTTTTATTGGCTATAATTATTTTTATTTAATAAGTAATATGTGATATACTGTTAAGTATGAAAAACAAAAAGAGGAAGAATTTGATATGTGTTTGAAATTAAAGAATAAAATATTGCAAGTAATAGAAATCATAAGCAACTATGGGCTGATATTTGCAATATATAAGTTTATATTATTTATAATAAAAAATTTATTTAGAAGATTAATATTTGATATAAAACATTATAGGAATGATTATAGAAAAATTGAAGCAAGAAAAAAATATTTAAATTATTTTCAAGAAAAATGGGAAAAAACAGCAAATAAAAATGATAGAATGTTTTATAAGCTCTTGGAAGAAGATTACAAAATAACATGTAGAAAAATAAAGAAGAATAAAAGAAAAAATTTCAGTATGAAATTTATTTGTTTATTTTTACCAGTTATCATTTTTACTGTAGGATTTATAGTAATAATTATTTTGGGAAATCAAAATAATATTCAAATATCGAGAGGAATATATAAACCAAATTGGAAATTCAATTTGTATATTACTGGTTATTACATAATTTTGTTAGTCTTAACAAGAATATTTAGCCGATGGATAAATGTTAAAAAATATCAGGAAACATGGATTAGACATTCCACACATAGATATGAACTAGATGAAGAAATGTTTAAATTTGTTGAAAAGATGGAATGTTATGAAGAATTAAATATAGAAGAACGGAAAAAAGTTTTTAAAGGGAATATTTTAAAATTATGGAATAAAGATCAAAAAAAGTTTGACGAAAATATGAAAGATGAAGAAAAATTGAAAGATCTTTCAATGGATATTAAAAAAGATCTTGGAAATATAAGTAATAAAGTAACAGGATAAAAATTAATAAGATTAACAAAGGGGAGAATACGATGAATAGAAAATCTAAATTGAAAATTAATAAGGGTGAAGAATTTAAAATAGCAATCAAAGATATTAAAGATGGAGATACTATTTTTTATGATCAATATAAGCAAGCATTAAAAATGTTGGGAACTATTGTTAAAACTTCAGAGATAATACAAGAAAAAGAGCAGGAAGATAGAAACAAAAATTGGCAAAGTGAAGATTATGAAAATAATATTATTGCGTTTTGTGGGGAAAGAGGAGAAGGAAAAAGTAGTGCTATGTGCACTTTTATAAAATCATTAAGTAATATTGATGAAGAAATATTAGATGATATGCAAATAGAATCAGAGAGTATTAAGAATACATATTTTGACGAACCTATTATTATAGATCCATCACAATTTGATAATGTACATAATATATTAGATATTGTATTAGCTAAAATTTATGAAAAATTTAAAGAAGATTATGAGAAAAATGAAGAAATATCAGAGAGGCGAAAAGAGGAGCTATTAAATCAGTTTCAAAAAGTTTATAGACAGGTTTCAATGATTAATAATCAATCAAAGATGTTAGATGATGAATTTGATTATGAAGGTAATATTGGAAAATTATCTAAATTAGGAGAAAGTACTAGATTAAAAACAAGTCTGAAAAAACTCTTAGAACTTTATTTGGAATTTAGAAAGAATATTGGAAATGGAAAGAAGAAAGGAAATCATCAGATAATTATAGCAATTGATGATTTGGATTTATGCAGTGCGAATGCATATAAGATGGCTGAACAGATTAGAAAATATCTGATTTTACCACAGATTGTAATTGTTATGGCAGTAAAAATAGAGCAGTTAGAATTGTGTGTACAAGAAAGAAATTTAATAGATTTTGAGAAAGTTTTTAAAGCATATGAAAAAAGCAATGAGGATAATAATAAAAATAATTCGAAAATTTATGGTGAAATCTTTGGAATGGCAGAACGTTATGTTTCAAAATTAATACCAAAGGCAAGAAGAATTTATTTGCCGAAAGTTCAAGATTTGGAAAAAACGGATATTATATATCAAGGGAGTGATAATGAGGATGATAAAATATGGTCATCTGATGATAGTGAGGAAAATAGTTTAGTTGAAAAGGTATTAAAATTGATTACTGAGAAGACTGGTATGATATTTTTATCTGAAGAGAGTGGAACGAGTTATTTGCTTCCAGATAATTTAAGAGATATGGTTAATTGGATTGTGCGTTTAGCAGATATGAAAACGCCAAGTAATAAAGATGAATATTTAGTAAATATACAGAAATTTTATGAATTATTTGAGATAGGAACTTTGGATAAAGAATTATACGGAGAATTAGGAAATGAGTTAAAAGCTATGTGGAAAATGGATGTTGTTCATACTCATGTTAATGCAAAGAAATTATTGGATAGAATTGAGGGAGAACTTGTAAATTCAGATAAGATAACATCTTGTGGAGAAAGAGAAATAGAGTTATTTCAAGTTATGAAAAAATTAGAATATGTAAAAAGGAAGGTATTTGATTATCAAAAAGAAAGAAAAATTTCTAATATAAAAAGCTTGTATACAATTAAGATGAATCAATTAAAGGAAGAAGGAAAATTATTTGATATAAAAGGATTTGTAAATGGATATCTTTGGGGAGATAGTTTTCTAACTATTATGCCAAGAGTAAAATTAGAGAACAATAGTTATTTGAATCGTGGAAGATTTGAAGTTAGGACAATTGATTTGTATAATAAAATATCAAATGAATTATTATGGGATGGATTTGTAGATCGATTGGAAGCTTCGAGAGATGGTATAATAAGAGTAAATAATATATCACAAAATCTACTATATAGGAAAGAGAATGTTTTGCTATGGATATTAATAGGTTTATTTTGTAATATTACTTCTATAGAAAAACAAAGTGATGGTATTGGTAAAAAGATTTATCAGAATGATGAAAGCATTATATATAATAATAGTAATTTAAGAAAAGAAGTGGAGGTTAGTCTCGAAAATTATATTATTGGAATATGCAACATAGATGGATTATATAATAAAATTAATATGAAAAAGTTAAATATAGAACAAGAAGAATTTTGTGGAGTGGCAGCAGATATAAAAGAAAATAATAAGGAAATTATTAAGTGTATGAAAAGAATTGTTGCTAATATAGATATGGCATTAGCAATACATGAATATTGTAAAGAGCATAATGAATATAAAGAATCAACAGATACAAAAAAAGAAAGAAGCAAAGAAATAGTTAATAAATTATTAAAAAACATTTATGATTATTTTGAAAAGAGAAATATTAAAATTGGAATTCCAAAAGAACAGTTTACAGAATTAAAACTTAGTGACAACATAACAATTAATATAGGGGCAATATACGCTAGTTTGATTGAATGTGGTAAGGATAATTTACAAAGAAAAGAGAAAGAAGAATTTGAAAAGTTAAAAAATATGTTTAATAATATATTTGAAGAAAAATCAGATGTATATAATGGCAATGAAAAGCAAAGATTTTCTTCATATTTAAAAAATATTACAGCTGAAAATGCAAAACTGAATTTAGAAAAGATGGCTGGAAATATTCTTTATCTAAGGAAAGGAAATTTCCTTGTATGGAAAGAAAACAAGATAAATGAATTGCAAGAGAAAATACAAGAATTATATTTAAAAGTAATTGAAGTATATGTAAATGATAAAAGCCGAGAATTAAATCAAGAAATTATTCAAACATATCGGAAATTAGCTGTTGAAGAAAAAGATTTATTAGATCAAATAAATGATGAAGTACAATAAAGAATACGGAGGAACGTATGGATATAGAAAATGGGAATTTGAAAATTTTATTTCAAAAGATTCCATATACATACATAAATGAAAATAATCTAAAAAAACCAAGAAAGCATAATTATTATAAAGTTGATAAAGAATTGTATTTGAAACAGGCATCAAATATATTTCCACAATATTCAAAGGATGAGCATGAACATAATTATTATCTGCTTGAACAGGATATAAAAGATAAATATACTGATAATAAAAATGTTTTTCAATATGTGATTAGTGTATCGGATAAATTATTGGTTTATGATGGAAATGAAGTTTTATGTAAATTTGATCAGTTATTAAGATGGAGAGAAATTTCATTTCAATTTGGACAAGATTTTTTTGTTTGTGCTTTTCGGGCGGCGAAAGACATAAATTATGATAATAGAACTAAATTCTTTGCGTGGAGACCTATTATAAGAAGTGATAATAATAGATTACATAATATATTAAATCGAGGAATGGCAGAAAATCATTTTCATCTGGGTGGCTCAACTAAGATTTTCGAATTAAACTGGATTTGCCTTATGAATTTGATTGAGGGAAGACGACATGATTTTAAAAAGATAGAAAGAGGATTACAAGAGTATTATTCAGATCGATTGGATATGGAAGAACGCAAAGAAGAGCTTTACGTTGAATGTGAGAAAGCAGCATTGATACGCGTATACCTTTTTGTTTGTTTAAAGAATAATGAATTTGTAAAGGGTGTAGCGAAAAAATTATTAAAGCGAGAAAAAATGATAGAGTCCAATATTGCGAAGATTCAGGATTTAATTGTAATGTGTAAAACTCGCTTTGGTGCTTCGATAAAAGGTGAAGGTATTTTAGATTATGCACTGGAAAAGAATATGATGGATTGCAATGACAATGAATGTCGCATTCTGGCTGGAGAGAGACGATTTTTGTATGATTGCTATAGAGCAATATTGGAAGATAAATTTGACGACAAACAAAAAAACTATTTTTATAAGTATTTATGTATTCGAACACACTTTAGAGGTGAAATGATACAGATTAATAAAAGGGTTGGATTTACAAATTTTCAACAATATCAGAGGCGAAAGCAATATTTTATACAAGGAGAAAAAACATACGAAAAAGAATTAGTAAGGTTAGCGCTGAATGAATCTTTAAATAAAGATAATATAGTATCTTTAGAAGCTAGAATATGTCCAGGAAAGACTTCTTTAGAAATGGAAAAAGAATTTTATAACTTTAATTCGATTGTTGAAGAAGTTGAAGATGAAGAGAAACAGAAAAAATTGTTTTATGTATTACATTTCCCAAAGATAAAAGATAAAGATTTCTGTCCAGGAATGCCAAGAAATTATAATGCGAGACGTGCAGCAGAATCAGGGATGAAGAGTGTTGTTGCTTTTTTTGAAAGAAATGCAAAATTTAATGATGGCGTAAGAGGAATAGATACTTGCGCTAGTGAGTTGGATTGTCGTCCGGAAGTATATGCACAAATATACAGATATTTATCAGATATTATTGTACAAGATAAAAATGGAGGGGTACTAGAAAGTGGAAATCAAAAAAGAAAACTGAAGATGACATATCATGCAGGAGAAGATTTCCTTGATCTTACAGATGGACTTCGAGCAATTGATGAGGTTATACGATTTTGTGGACTTCACAGAGGCAGCAGAATTGGACATGCTTTAGCATTAGGTTTAAATCCATACAAATATTATGAGTATAAAAATTGGGAAGTGATATTAACAAAGCAGATATTGTTAGATGATTTAGCGTGGATACTTAATCAAGCAAAAGCAATTGGATGTATGACAGACTATGAGTTAAAAATGAAATTGGAAAGTCAATTCCATACCTTATATAATGAAATTTATGAGAATAATATTACAAGTGAATATCAGGTTTCTATTAGAGATTATTATTGTAGTTGGAAACTAAGGGGCGATAATCCAGAATTGTATAGACTAAGTGAAAAAGAGTTTTTACAGAGAATGAGATACCCAGAAAAGACTATGTCAAAGTACCAAAGATATGAGTTTAATTCTTATAATGAAGATGAAATTAATGTTATTAGGAGAAATAAAAACATTCGAAATTTGTATTTTGCATATCATTATAATAAAAATGTTAGAAAAAAGGGAGAAGAAAGAATCAGATTTAAAGTGGATTGTAAGTATGCAGAATTAATTTTTCAAGTACAAAATAATATGATTCGTAAATTTGTAGATGAAGGAATAGCAATAGAAACCAACCCTTCTTCTAATTATTTAATTGGTACAATAAAGAAATATGATGAGCATCCGATTTTTAGATTTAATTCAAGAAAACTAAAAAAGGTAGAACCTAATATGCAACTTAGCGTATCAATTAATACAGATGATCAGGGAGTTTTTGATACTTTATTAGAAAATGAATATGCATTAATGGCATTGGCGTTGAAGAAAAAGAAAGATAAAAATAATAATAAAATTTATGACATTGAAGATATCTATGAATGGATAGATTATGTTAGAAAGATGGGAATTGAACAGAGCTTTAAAAGCGATATTAGAAATTAAAAAATTAGCTATCAAGGAAAGGATAAATCACAATTAAGAAGTCAAAATTAATTTTGAAAACTTAAGCACTCCTGTAATTCAAAAGAACTTAAGTTCCCAGGGACATTAAGAAATCAGTCAACAAAGTAAATTGTTATATTGAATAAAAAATACGAAAAAATTTGAAAAATAGGTTCACTTTTTATAAAAAAGGAACTTTTATATTGTAAAGGGGAGAAAATACGAATGAATACAACATTAATTATCATGGCAGCAGGAATCGGCTCTAGATTTGGAGAAGGAATCAAACAGTTAGCCCAGATGGGACCAAATGGAGAAATCATCATGGATTATTCCATTCATGATGCAAAAGAAGCAGGATTTAATAAAGTAGTCTTTATTATCCGCAAAGACATTTTCAAGGAGTTTGAAGAGATCATTGGAAACAGGATCAAAGAACAGATCGATGTAGAATATGTATTTCAGGAAGTTGATGATCTGCCAGAAGGTTTTGAAGTACCAAAAGGAAGAACAAAACCATGGGGAACAGGACAGGCAGTCTTATGCTGCAAAGATGTAGTGAAAGAACCATTTGTGATCATCAATGCAGATGACTATTATGGAAAAGAAGCATTTGTGAAACTGCATGATTTCTTAGTATCAGAAGAAGACCTTGGAAGAGAATTTACCATGGGAATGGGCGGATTCATTTTAAAGAACACATTAAGCGATAATGGAACTGTGACCAGAGGAGTCAGTGTTGTCGATGAGAATGGTTTATTAAGTCAGGTACATGAGACAACAGGAATCGAAATGGGAGAAGACGGACAGATCAAATGCGACAGCGAAGAAGTACAGAAATGGATCAGTCCAGAAGATAAAGTATCCATGAACATGTGGGCAGGATATCCAGAATTTTTGGATTTCTTAGCAGACGATTTCAAAGATTTCCTTGTGAATGTGGAAGAAGGAGATTTAAAGAGTGAATATCTGTTACCAAATATCGTGGATAAGCTTTTGAAAGAAGAAAGAGCGAACGTGAAGGTGCTGGAGACACAGGATCGTTGGTTTGGAGTTACATATAAGGAAGATAAAGAAACTGTGCAGGACGCTTTTAGGGAGTTAATCTCTGATGGGGTTTATGCGGAGAAGCTTTGGGAGTAGATAAGAAATATTTAGCCAATGTAATTTTAATTATATTGGCTATGTTTGGTTATTAAAGAAAATTAGAGGAAAGTATAAATGTATATTAATATGTTGAATATTTTAGAAAATCTTCCGATATTTGAATGGTATTTTAATTATAAAAATTTTATTTTAGGAATAATGAGTTTAGTTTTGTCAATGATTTTGGTTGCAAGTATTTTTTGGCAATTAGATGAGCAGTTGGATGATAATTTATGGGGATTAATAGATAAAGATACTTGTGTAAAAGATGCAATTATAATAGGTAGTATTTTAATAATAGGAATGTTATTAAATGCAGCAGGTATGGAGTTAAAACTAAAGTTAAATCATATGCCGTTGGTATTATTTTTTTATGGTTCAATGCTATTGTTTTTTATTCAGCTAATAGAAATAATTAAATATAAAAATACATTTAAAAGAATTATAAAAATAACATTTAATATATATATTAAAATAATTGAGTGTTTAATATTAATGTTGACGTTGATGGACAGGCTTGAAAGTATAGAATTAGTTGTAGCGTTATTAAGTATTACAGTAATGAGATTATTAGAATCTATATTAGAGAGTAGTAAAAAAATAAAAATTTTGAATTTAAATATAGAAAAAGAAGATTGTCCAGTAAAAGAAGAAAAGCAATTATTTGCGTCCAGACAAAGACAATTAAACAGTATTTGTGCAGAATTAAAAGAGTCTCAAGGAGAAAGGGAACCATATGCTATTGCAATTGCAGGAAAATGGGGAACAGGAAAAACGAGTTTTGTAAATGTGTTAAAGAAAAAAATAGAAAATGCAGAATTTATTCATATAGAGTGTACAATAGGACATGATGTAGAAGCAATACTTAATGAAATGTCACTACAAATGATAGATAAATTCAGAGACAATGGAATATATGTTCCACAAAATGGGATAGTAGAAGAATATTTTAAAAAAGTGGCAGAATTTATAAGTAATATGGGGTATGATAGTTTTTCTAAAATATTAGAGGGATTTACGATAAGTGGAGAAAAAAGTTATTCAGAGAATAAGGATTTAATGAACAATGAGTTAGAGAATTTTTATAATATTACAAAGAAAAATATTTATTTTATTATAGATGATATGGATCGTGTTATAGATGATGATATGAAAACACTGTTGTTTCAGGTTGTTAGAGAGTGTGTAGAATTACATCATTGTGTAACATTATTTATGATAGATTATAATGAATTAGTAAATGAAAATATGAGTAAAGAATTTCTTGAAAAATATATTAATTATCAATATCAATTATGTGATGTAAGTTATCAAGAAATAGTTAGCAATTATTTAAAGGTATATCTGAAAAATGAATTTTTTTCAAAATCATGTAAATATATGATAAATAAACAACAAGAAATAAGAAAACATATATTAACAATAGGGAATGATGTTGTAAAACAGAATTTAAAAGAGATAGATGATTTAGAAAAAAATCCCCAAAAAGATGAAAAGAAAAGACTTGCATGGTTAAAAGAGACGAGAAAAAAATTAAATTCTAGTTTAAAAAATCCAAGAAAAGTAAAGAGATATTTAAATAATATTGAGAACATGCTTTCGGTTGCAGATACAGTGTGGTTTCAAAAAGAAAATTTTGAAACCAATGAATATTCAAAAGAACCATGGGAGAAGTATATTATTAAAATATCATTTTTAAAAGCATTCTTAACTGAAGAATATGAAGCTATGATTGGTGCGGGAAATTTTTATTTTTTTAAAGAGAATGATGAAAGAAATTATTATATTAATGAAAGAATTATGTGTATCTATGATGATAGTGATGGAATATATGAGATATCGATGAATGGAATATTAGAAGAATTAGTATATCATTTATATATTATGGATATAGATTTATATAAATCAAAGCATCAAGAATTAACAAATGAAATTGACAATGAAAAGTTAAAAGAGAAAAATATTTTACAGTATATAGAAATATGCATGGGAATACAAATAGATTTTGTTAGAACAAATAAAGTATTAGATTATATTATTGAAAGCAATATAGAAGACAAGGATAATTTGCTTAAAATAATTAATTGTATTATAAATCGAATAAATTTTAATGATTATAATTTGAGAAAAAATTATATAGTAGAAATCATAAAAAAGATAAACTTTATAGTAAATGAAAATTCGTTAATAATAAGTGCAGGAACGTTTAAAAATGCAATGATTGAAAAACAAGATGAATTTATATTGAGATATAGTACTTATATATATAATGTGTTGAAAATATTCTATGATCAATTTGATGACCGTACTTATCAGATAGATAGTATTTCAAATTTATATCAGCTAATAGTGAAAATAGAAGCAAAAAATAAAAAAGATAATGTAGTAGTATGGGAAACCATAGATAGTATTATTATACAAATAAGATATTTGAAAAATTATTTTAAAAATTTAGAAAGGAAAATTAATACACCTGAATATTTTGATGTAAAAAAACAAGGTTTGTATTTTTTAAAACCTATACTGAGGATGCTGGAAATATTAGATATAATTTTGGAAGATAATAAAAAATATTATAATAATGTAGATCTTGTAAATTATTCAAATGTAAAAGATTTAACGGATTTTTTAAATAAAATGAGAGAGGAAATATTAAATGAAAAAAATGATGAAGAAATAATAAGAGGAAGAGAAATACTAAAAAAAATTATATATAAAGTAGAGCCAGAGTTTAATAAATATTCTGATTTGGACAAAGAAAAAATATCAGAATTATTATATTGGTTATATGAAGAATTGAGTAGTAGAATAGGAATTTCACAAGAAGAGAAATTTGAATGGAATACTATGGGAATTAAACTTTTTAGATTAAAGAAATATAAGAAATATTGGGAACCAAGAGGTATAAGGTACCGTATTTAAGTCACCATAGATTTTAAGAAGACAGTTATGGGAGATTTATGAAACAGTGAGAAAATTTAAAATGAAAGTAAAAAATATACCTAAAAGGATTAAAGTAAGCGTTTTATTTTAATGTGGATTTTCAATCCACATAAATCCTGTCATAATGATTGCTAGATGCTAGTGTTTTACTTCCATTGTTTGCTAGATGAATGAAAATGCTAGCACTTTACTACAATTATGGAGGAGTACAATGAGAGCAAAAAGACGCATGGAACAGGAACAGTATGATATGATCATGGAATGTAGACAGAGCGGACTTTCTGATCACCAGTGCTGTCTGGAACATGATATCAATCCTGGGACTTTTTATAACTGGGTCCACCGTTTTCGTAAACAGGTCTGTGAATTTCCAGCACCTGCAGGAAAAGACAGGTTTCAGGCAGTTCATCAGGAAGTCGTGAAAATGGAGATCATTCCAGACCATCCGTAAACGGTAAATCAGTGTTCTCTACAAAATCCTAAAGTAATCTGAGATAATTAACTCAAGATTT
>ENA-OPBF01000861-OPBF01000861.1-human-gut-metagenome-genome-assembly--contig:-NODE-861-length-21787-cov-5.281520_pt1 | contig 21787 bp, 22 predicted proteins | sample MGYA00241067_ERZ501450 | MGnify/ENA primary metagenome ERZ501450 (study PRJEB25962, sample SAMEA2042516) | human gut metagenome | biome: human gut; feature: human-associated habitat; material: faeces... | reverse complement strand
ACACTCTGACGCTTAAAGAGCGGTGTTTTTTCGAATGTACATTCCAAAATTTATTTGCAACGAATAAGTGGTGTGCTATAATGGAGCAAAAATAGGGGCAAAGGAGTCTAGGTCATGGCAGAGACAATGAAGGATTACGAAGCAGAACTTGAAGCTTCTTTTAAGAAAATTGAAGAAGGCGACATTCTCACAGGAACAGTTGTGAGTGTAGATGATAAAGAAATTATTGTAGATTTAAAATATTACGCAGAGGGCATTATCCCGGTAGAAGATTACAGCAGAGAGCCAGGCTTTAACGTTAAAGAAGAAGTACACCCTGGAGACGAAGTTTCCGCCACAGTCATAAGAAAAGATGATGGAAACGGCAACATCCTTTTATCCAAAGTTGAGGCTACTGACGTCCTGGCTTGGGACAAATTAAAAGAGCTGAAAGCCTCCGGAGAGGTTCTTGATGTAGTGGTAAAAGGTGTAGTAAACGGCGGTGCAGTTGCTTATGTAGAAGGTGTGCGCGGCTTTATCCCGGCCTCCAAGCTGGCCTTGAATTACGTAGAAGACACCAACGAATATCTGAACAGACACATCCAGGTTCAGGTAATCGATGTCAATAAAGAGGACAAAAAACTGATTCTTTCTGCGAAAGAAATTTTAAGGGAAAAAGCAGAAGAGGAAAGAAAAAATAAAATTTCCAATATCCAGCCAGGCTTTGTAACAGAAGGAATTGTAGAAAGCCTTCAGCCATACGGCGCATTTGTAGATCTTGGAAACGGCGTATCCGGACTGGTACATATTTCCCAGATTTGCGAAAAGAGAATCCGTAAACCATCCGAAGTTCTTGCAGTTGGAGATAAGGTGAAAGTAAAAGTAACTGCAGTGAAAGATGGAAAACTGAGCCTGAGTATCAAAGAAGCAACTGATATGATGGCAAAAGAAGTGGAAGAAGAGGAAATAGAAATCCCACAGTCCGGAGAAGAGGCAACCACATCTCTGGGATCTTTATTTGCAAATATTAAACTGAATTAATATAAAGTGCAGATTTGGACGATTAAGACAATCGCCCAAAATGAAAATCTTCTGTAGAGCGTGTTTGAAAAGTAGACCCGAAATAAAAAACTCTGTTTACAGATGAAAAGTGTGCAGAGGTCAGCTGAATTTTGGAAGGAAGAATGTGAATGAAGAATCAGAAAGTATTTGTAATGGGACATAAGAATCCGGATACGGATTCTATTTGTTCGGCAATTGCTTACGCAGATATCAAAAACAGAACCACCCAGACCAAGCGTTATATTCCAAGACGCGCCGGCCAGATCAATGAAGAGACCCAGTATGTACTGAATCGTTTTGGCGTACAGCCACCGGCTTATCTGGGAAATATCGGAACGCAGGTAAAAGATATGGATATCCGTCCAAAACCGGATGCAGACCGTACCATGTCCCTGAAAAATGCCTGGGATATGATGCAGAATAAAGGTATTGTGACCCTTCCCATCTGTAACAGCGAGGATGAGCTGGAGGGAATTGTAACAATCGGCGATATTGCTGATGTTTACATGGATACCAAGGACAGCTATCTTCTTTCAAATGCCAGAACTCAGTATAACAAGATCAGGGATACTCTTGACGGTGAAATTGTAGAAGGAAATGGTCACGGCTATTTTACCAAAGGGAAAATCCTTATTGGAACTGCTGATCCGGAGGTAATGAAGAATTATATCGAAGAAAATGATATGGTTATTCTTGGAAACCGTGAGGAAGATCAGTTAAAGGCAATAGAACTGAATGTAAGCTGCATTATTGTAGGAATGAGTATTCAGGTAAGTGAGAAGGTAATAAAGAAAGCTCAGGAGAGACAGATCATCATTATCTCTTCTCCATATGATACCTACACAATTGCCCGCATGATCAACCAGAGTATTCCGGTAAATTATGTGATGAAAAAAGATAATCTGGTAACTTTTAATACTGAAGATTTCACAGATGATATCCAGGATGTTATGATCAAGCACCGCCATCGTGCATTCCCTGTTATCAATAAGCGGGGAAAATGTGTGGGAACCATTTCCAGACGAAATTTCCTTGACATGCACAAGAAACAGGTAATTCTGGTAGATCATAATGAGAAAGACCAGGCTGTTGATAATATTGAGAAAGCAGAGATTCTGGAGATCATTGACCATCATAAGCTTGGTTCTCTGGAAACTATGAAGCCGATTAATTTCAGAAATGAGCCAGTTGGATGTACTGCGACAATCCTTTACCGGATTTATGACGAGCAGCGACTGGAGATTCCGCCTAAGATCGCAGGACTTCTCTGTGCAGCCATTATTTCCGATACCTTAATGTTCCGTTCCCCAACCTGCACCCAGCAGGACAAGATCGCAGCAAGTGCGCTTGCACTGATCGCGGACATTAAGATTGAAGATTTCGCAAGAGAAATGTTTAAGGCTGGAAGCAATCTGAAAGATAAAGCACCTGAAGAAATTTTCTATCAGGATTACAAGAAATTTATTGCAGAAGGAAATGTGGCTTTTGGTGTTGGACAGATCAGTTCCATGGACGAGGAAGAACTTCAGGAGATCAAAGTTCGCCTGAAACCATTTATGGTAAGCGAGTGCGGACGCCATGGAATTACCCGTGTTTACTTTATGTTAACCAATATTATGGACGAGTCCTCAGATGTAATTTATTACGGCGAGGGCAGCGAGGAAATGGGAAAAATCGCATTTCAGCAGGAACCGGAGGATAAGTGCTTCCACCTGAAAGGCGTGGTTTCCCGTAAGAAACAGATGATCCCGGCTATGATGGAAGCTGCGCAGATCATGGCAAATGACTTTAACTGATAATAAAGATTTTCCCGGCAAAGAGGCTGTTAAAAGCTACTGCTCACAAAGTGAAAAGTAACGCAGAAGGTTCTTTGAACGGGAAATTTTCACATAAAAGAGGAGCAAAAATATGGCAAAACAGACCTGGAAACCAGGCAATATGCTTTACCCGCTTCCTGCTGTGATGGTCAGCGTTACAGATGGCGAGGGTAATGATAATATAATAACAGTAGCGTGGGCTGGCACCGTGTGTACCAACCCGCCAATGGTAAGCATCTCCGTTCGTCCCACCAGATTTTCTTACGATATGATCTGCAAGACAAAGGAATTCGTTCTGAACCTTACCACAGAAGAGCTTGCATATGCCACCGATTATTGTGGCGTGCGGTCCGGCAGAGAGGTTGATAAATTCCAGGAGCTTCATCTTACCAAAGAAAAGGCGGATCATGTGAAGGCACCAATGATCGGTGAAGCTCCTGTAAATATTGAATGTAAAGTTAAGAAAATTGAGAAGCTTGGTTCTCATCACATGTTCCTTGCGGAAGTAGTTGCAGTGCATGCGGACGAAGCCTATATGGATAAAAATAATAAATTTCAGCTGAATCAGTCAAAACTGATGGTATATTCCCATGGAGAATATCTGGGACTTGGAAAGAAACTGGGCACCTTTGGATATAGCGTAAAAAAAGGAAAAAAGCATAATCAGAAACTTAAAAATCACCCATTAAAAAACCGAACTCAGTAACAATTTTTTAATGTGATTGCAATAATGGCTCTTATGTGTTATTATTTAAAGGAGTATCGAATGAAAATGAATAATATAACATTAATTGGAATGCCCGGTGCAGGTAAAAGCACACTGGGCGTTGTTCTTGCGAAAATACTTGGATACGAATTTTTAGATTCAGACCTTTTAATACAAAAAGAAGAAAAAAGACGTCTTTATCAGATCATTGATGAAGAAGGAGAAGAAGGTTTCAAGACCATTGAGAATCGCGTAAATGCGTCGATTGATACAGAGAATACTGTAATTGCTACTGGGGGAAGTGTGGTATATTGCAGTGAAGCCATGGAACACTTGAAATCAATTGGGAAGGTAGTTTACCTCAGCCTTTCTCTGGAGTCTCTTGAGAAACGGCTTGGAAATCTTAAGAAGCGGGGAGTTCTTCTGAAAGAAGGACAGACCTTGAAGAGTTTATATGAGGAGCGAGTTCCCTTATACGAGAAATATGCAGACATTGTGGTAGATGAAGAAGGGAAAGATTTGGAAGCAAGTCTGCAGGCACTTTTGGAAACACTACAGACAGGGGTTATTAAGTAACTGTAGATCGTTACTATTCGCGGAATGTGTTACGATGAACGAAGTGAACAGTAACTGTGAATCAGAGGAGGGCTGTCAGGTTATTGGAGAGAAATTGACAATAGCCTTTTTGGCTCGCGGAGTAAGAATAATAGAGGTGTATTATGGAACAGTATGTGATTAAAGGTGGAAATCCGCTTGTTGGTGAAGTAGAGATAGCAGGTGCAAAAAATGCAGCGCTGGCTATTTTGTCCGCAGCCATTATGACGGATGAGACAATTCTCATCGAGAATCTGCCTGACGTCAGAGACATCAACGTTTTACTGGAGGCAATAGCTGGCATCGGAGCACAGGTTGACAGAATCAATAAATCAACTGTTAAGATCAATGGTTCTACCATTGGTGATGTAAGTGTAGATTATGAGTACATTAAGAAGATCCGTGCATCTTACTATCTTCTTGGTGCATTACTTGGCAAATATAAAAGAGCGGAAGTTCCTCTTCCAGGTGGCTGCAATATCGGAAGCCGTCCGATCGACCAGCATCTGAAAGGTTTTCGTGCGCTTGGTGCTTATGTGGATATCGAGCATGGCAAGATTATCGCAGAAGCAGAGCGTCTGATCGGAAAGCACATTTATTTTGATGTGGTAAGCGTAGGAGCTACGATTAACGTTATGATGGCAGCATCGATGGCAGAAGGACTTACGATCCTTGAGAATGTGGCAAAAGAGCCTCATGTTGTCGATGTGGCAAACTTCCTGAACAGTATGGGAGCGAACATTCGTGGAGCAGGTACGGACGTGATCAAGATCCGCGGTGTATCCCGCCTTCATAAGACAGATTATTCTATCATTCCGGATCAGATCGAAGCCGGCACATTTATGTTTGCGGCAGCAGCAACCAGAGGTGATGTGACTGTTATGAATGTCATTCCGAAGCATCTGGAAGCTACGATTGCAAAGCTTGTTGAGATCGGATGTGAAGTAGAAGAATTTGATGATGCAGTGCGTGTTGTGTCCAAAGGAGATCTTCATAATACACAGGTGAAGACTCTTCCATATCCGGGATTCCCGACAGATATGCAGCCGCAGATCGGTGTTACACTTGCTCTTTGTAAAGGGACAAGCACGATTACAGAAAGTATTTTCGAGAATCGTTTCAAATATCTTTCAGAACTTGCAAGAATGGGTGCAAATGTCAAGGTTGAAGGCAATGCAGCGACTATCGAAGGCGTAGATAAATTCTCGGGAGCAAGGGTCAGTGCACCGGATCTTCGTGCAGGAGCAGCACTTGTGATTGCAGGAATGGCCGCAGATGGCATTACGATCGTAGATGACATCGTATATATCCAGAGGGGATACGAACGTTTTGAAGAGAAGCTCAGAAGTCTCGGTGCAGTGATCGAGAGAGTTTCTACAGAACGTGAGATCCAGAAATTCAAGTTAAAAGTAGGTTAAGACAGGAATTCCTGTTTTGATAGAACATATTTCCCAAAATGTATATTGACGGAAGGTATGGACAGTGTTATGATGTGTAGCGGTAACAATTAAATACGCTTTCTCTTATTCAGAGTGGTGGAGGTACAAAGGACCTGCGAAGCCACGGCAACCCCGGTAAGCCGGAAGGTGCCAACCTGAGCGAGCAATCGAACAATAAGAGGATTGATGATGAGATATCAGGTCAGTCCTTTGGGGCTGACCTTTAAATTTGCATAGACAGAAGAGAAATTCTGTTTGTCGATTTTCATTATTCCAGAGATAAGAGAGGCAGATACAAAGAAGAAAAGAAAGGAAAAAAGATGGAGAGATTATTATTTACTTCTGAATCAGTAACTGAAGGACATCCGGATAAGATGTGCGACCAGATTTCCGATGCGATCCTGGATGCACTTATGGAACAGGATCCAATGAGCCGTGTAGCTTGCGAGACATGCGCGACTACAGGAATTGTTATGGTAATGGGAGAAATTACTACAAATGCATATGTAGATATTCAGAAAATCGTTCGTGATACTGTTCGCGAAATTGGTTATACAAGAGGAAAGTACGGATTTGATGCTGACACATGTGGTGTTCTGACAGCAATTGACGAACAGTCAAGCGATATTGCCATGGGTGTTGATAAAGCTCTTGAAGCAAAGGAACACAAGATGTCAGATGAAGAATTGGAAGCAATCGGTGCAGGAGACCAGGGAATGATGTTCGGATATGCATCTGATGAGACAGAAGAATATATGCCTTATCCGATCGCTCTTGCACACAAACTTGCAAGACGTCTTACAGAAGTAAGAAAGAACGGAACACTTCCATATCTTCGTCCGGATGGAAAAACACAGGTAACAGTAGAATATGATGAAAATGGAGTTCCGGCCCGCCTTGATGCAGTAGTACTTTCTACACAGCATGATCCGGATGTTTCACAGGAACAGATCCATGAAGACGTGAAAAAATACATTTTTGATGAAATCCTTCCGGCAGATATGGTAGATGAGAATACAAAATTCTTCATCAATCCGACCGGACGTTTTGTGATCGGTGGACCACATGGGGACAGCGGCCTTACCGGACGTAAGATCATCGTAGATACTTATGGGGGAATGGCGCGTCACGGCGGTGGAGCTTTCTCAGGAAAAGACTGTACAAAGGTAGACCGTTCAGCAGCTTATGCAGCACGTTATGTTGCTAAGAATATCGTAGCAGCAGGAATTGCTAAAAAATGCGAGATCCAGCTTTCTTATGCAATCGGTGTTGCACAGCCGACATCTGTCATGGTAGATACTTTCGGAACAGGAAAGATTGCAGATGATAAGCTTGTGGAAATCGTTCGAGAGAACTTTGACCTTCGTCCGGCTGGAATTATCAAGATGCTTGATCTGAGACGTCCGATCTACAAACAGACAGCAGCTTACGGACACTTTGGACGTAACGACCTGGATCTTCCATGGGAAAAGTTGGATAAAGTGGATACTTTGAAGAAATATCTTTAATAACAGGTTCTGAATTTGATCGTTTTAGAAAAAATTTAGAAAATTTTACGGGTGCTTTGATGTGAAGCACCCGTTTTTATGATATGCTATTAGTTATCAGGCAGACTTGCGTGAGCGCCATACGGACCTCATAACCGGGCGTGCACGATGAATGGAGGATGAATATAGCATGAAACTAAGGACGAAACTGGTGATTTCTTTTGTGACGATGATCACGATACCGACTATCCTGACAACGGCATTTATATTTGGAATTGCGCGTTATCAGATCGGAGTCATTGAGCATACTTATGGAATTACCGGTGAGGAATATAAAGATTTTGCAAAATCCATCAGAGTGTTGGGAGATATGCCGGAGATCCAGCAGTTTATTATAAGCGCATGTATCGCAGTAGTCCTGATTCTGACATTTACAGCGATGATCATGATGGTGTGGATTTATGGAAGTATCATCAGTCCGATTCACAAGTTGCAGGAAGCAGCGCAGAACGTAGAAGAAGGCAATCTGAATTTTGAGATCAAGCCGGAAAAAGATGATGAGATGGGACGGCTGATGCAGGCATTTGAAAAGATGCGGATCCGTCTGAGAGATAATGCAGAGGAGAAGCTGAAGAGTGACCGGGAAAGCAAAGAACTGATCAGCAATATTTCCCATGACTTAAAGACGCCGATCACAGCGATCAAGGGCTATGTGGAAGGAATCCGTGACGGGGTTGCAGATACGCCGGAGAAGATGGAAAAATATATCGGAACCATTTATAATAAGGCGAATGAGATGGATACGCTGATCAACGAACTGACCTTATATGCGAAGATCGATACAAACCGGATCCCGTATAACTTTGCACCGCTTTCAGTCAACGATTATTTCAATGACTGTGCCGAAGATATTGAGATGGAGCTGGATTCAAAGAATGTAGAGTTTGGTTATTTCAATTATGTAGAGGGTGATCAGAAGATCATTGCAGATCCGGAACAGTTAAAGAGAGTGATCAACAACATTGTCAGCAATTCTTTGAAATACATGGAACGAGAGCACGGGCTGATCAATCTGCGGGTAAAGGACGTAGGTGATTTTATTCAGGTAGAGCTTGAGGATAACGGAAAAGGAATCGCAGCGAAAGATCTGCCGAATATATTTGACCGGTTCTACCGGACGGATGCTTCAAGGAATTCATCCAAGGGCGGAAGCGGAATCGGTCTTTCAATCGTGAAGAAGATCATTGAAGATCACGGTGGCAAAATCTGGGCGACCAGCCGGGAAGGTGTTGGCACAGTGATGTATTTTGTAATCAGAAAATATCAGGAGGTACCGATAAATGAGTAAGATTTTAATTGTAGAAGACGAAGAGAGTATTGCAGATCTGGAGAAAGATTATCTGGAGCTGAGTGGATTTGAAGTAGAGGTTGCAAATGATGGACAGACAGGGCTTGATAAGGCGCTTTTCGGTGATTTTGATCTGGTGATCCTGGATCTGATGCTTCCGGGCGTGGATGGCTTTGAGATTTGTCGTAAGGTTCGTGCAGAAAAGAATACACCGATCATCATGGTATCTGCGAAAAAAGATGATATCGACAAGATCAGAGGACTCGGACTTGGGGCTGATGACTATATGACCAAGCCGTTTAGTCCAAGCGAGTTGGTGGCAAGGGTAAAAGCACATCTGGCACGTTATGAGCGGCTGATCGGAAGTGCCGTGGAAGAGAATAAGGTGATTGAGATCCGTGGACTTAAGATTGATACCACTGCACGCCGAGTGTGGGTAAACGGAGTGGAGAAGAATTTTACAACAAAAGAGTTTGATCTTCTGACCTTTCTTGCCAGTCATCCGAACCATGTATATACCAAGGATGAACTTTTCAGCGAGATCTGGGATATGGAATCCATCGGAGATATCGCAACGGTAACTGTGCACATCAAGAAAATCCGTGAGAAAATTGAATATGATACCTCAAATCCACAGTATATTGAGACAATCTGGGGTGTGGGATATCGTTTCAAGATGTAATGAAAAAGAATAAAAGGAAAGAGATTACAGTATGATAACCAGTACAGGAAATGCCAGGGTAAAACAGCTTGTTATATGGCAGAAAAAGAGAAAGGCGCGTGATGAAGAAGGCGTCTATATCGTAGAAGGGATCCGGATGTACCGGGAAGCTCCGCGTGCGCAGGTGAGAGAGGTTTATGTATCGGAGCAGTTTTACAGCCGATATGGAGAAGAGCTGGGACTTTCGGCATGGGGAAGACAGCTGGAAATCCTGTCAGATCATGTATTTTCCCACGTGTCAGATACAAAGACACCACAGGGGATCCTGCTTGTGATGGAGCAGAGGAGCTGTGAGATATGTGAGATGCTGGATCTGGATGCGCAGGGAAGGAAACCGCTTCTGATGGTGCTGGATAATCTGCAGGATCCGGGAAACCTGGGAACCATTCTCCGTGCAGGGGAAGCGGCAGGCGTAACCGGCGTGATCATGAGTCACGACTGTGTGGATATTTACAATCCCAAGGTGATCCGTTCAACGATGGGATCGGTTTACCGAATGCCGTTTGTGTATGTAGAGCATTTGCCAGAAACTCTGGAAGTACTTGCAGAAGCCGGGATTCATTCCTATGCGGCACATCTGAAAGGAAAGAACAGCTACGATCAGGAGGATTACACAAGAGGGACAGCATTTTTAATTGGAAATGAGGGTAACGGACTTCGGGATGAAGTGGCAGATGTAGCAGAGTGTTATATCAAGATTCCGATGTGTGGAGAGGTAGAATCACTGAATGCGGCGGTTGCATCTTCGGTTCTGATGTTCGAGGCGGCAAGACAGCGACGGTAGTGATGAGGGGAAATCAAGCGCAAAGGAGAGTGTGATTTGATGAAACCGATAATCGATTTAAATAAAGAATATGGATTGGTATTCGATGGAGGAGGAGCCAGAGGTGCGTATCAGATCGGTGCGTGGCGGGCTCTTTCGGAAGCTGGTGTGAAGATCAGTGCAGTAGCGGGTACTTCTGTGGGCGCTCTGAATGGCGCCCTTGTTTGTATGGGAGATCTGGAGAAAGCAGGACATATCTGGAAAGAGATGGTATTTTCCCGTGTTATGGATGTGGATGATGAGTTGATGGAACAGTTCTTTGATGGAGAGGCATCCATAAGAGAGATTTTGAAAGGTCTCTGGAAGAAGCTTGCAGATGGTGGAATTGATATTACACCGCTTAAGGAATTGATCCATGAGGTTGTAGACGAAGAAAAGATCAGGAAATGCGGAAAAGAATTCTGCCTTTTGACATTTTCTGTATCGGATATGAAGGAACTGGATCTGAGTATTGAAGATATACCGGAAGGTCTTCTGGAGGATTTTCTTCTTGCCAGCGCATATCTGCTTGGATTTAAAAATGAACCGCTGCACGGCAAGACATATATTGATGGTGGTGCGGTCAATAATGTGCCGACCGCGTCTCTTCTAAAAAGGGGATATAAGGATCTGATCCAGGTAAGGATCTTTGGTCCGGGAAGAGTGCCGAAGACGACGATTCCGGAAGATGGCTCTCTGCTGGAGATCGAACCGAGAGTAGGACTTGGCAGTATTCTCGAATTTTCGGCAAAGCGGAGCAGACAGAATTTGAAAATTGGCTATTATGATGCAAAAAGAGCGCTTTACGGGCTCACTGGATCGATTTACTATATTGAAGAAACACGAGAAGAGTGTTATTATGTAGAAATAATGAAGCTTTTGAGCGAACTTGAAAAGACGGAATATCGTTTCAAACTCAAGTTGCCGATCGGCTGTTCAGACAGAGAGTTGTTCTATGGAATGCTGGAGGCAAGTGCGAAGCTCATGAGAATTCCAAAATATAATATTTATACAGCAGATGAACTGTGGAATGAGACGAGCAGAAAGTACGAGACTCGTACAGATGAGGGAAAAGAAAAACTGCCGAAATTCGTCCATGCGATTGCAAAGCTGAGAAAGGACTACAAGATGAATTTAAAAGGAAGAAGTTTTTTGAAACTGGAAGATTATACACCGGCAGAGATTGAATATCTCGTTGACCTGGCAGGTGAATTAAAGGCAAAGAAGAAAGCAGGAATTAAAGGACACAGCCTGGAAGGAAAGAACATTGCCCTTATTTTTGAAAAGCCATCTACAAGAACCAGATGTGCATTTACCGTGGGAGCACAGGATGAAGGTGGAATCCCGACATACCTTGCAGGTAATGAGATCCAGTTAGGCGATAAAGAGAGTATCGAAGATACAGCACGTGTACTTGGAAGAATGTTCGATGGAATCGAATTCCGTGGATTTGAACAGAGATACGCAGATGTACTTGCAGAGTACAGTGGAATTCCGGTATGGAATGGTCTGACAGATACTACACATCCGACACAATGTCTGGCTATGCTCCTTACCATGAAAGAAGAATTCGGACACCTGAAAGGTCTGAAGGTTGCATACCTTGGAGATGGACGCAACAACGTTGCGAACAGCCTTCTGGTAGGATGCGCCAAAATCGGAGTAGATGTAACAATCGTTGCACCGAAGCCACTCTGGACTTCGGAATCTCTGTGGAAGAGATGTGACGAATATGCAAAAGAATCCGGAGCAACTATCGAGATCACCGATGACCTTGATGGTGTAAAGGGAGCAGATGTCATTTACACAGACGTATGGATTTCCATGGGTGAAGAAAAGAAAGAGCAGGAAAGAGAGCGTCTCGGAAAGCCATATCAGGTAAATGCAGCTCTGATGGAACGTACAGGAAAAGATACTACAATCTTCTCACACTGCCTGCCGGCGATCAAAGAAAAAGAAGTTACCGAAGAAGTATTTGAAGGACCACAGTCAAGAGTATTTGATGAAGCTGAGAACCGTCTGCATACAATCAAGGCAGTTATGGTTGCAACTTTAGGAGAGAACGAATAATAAGCATGAAAGCGGAGATATTAAAGATGCTCCGGCAGAGCGATGGGTATCTGTCGGGGCAGCAGCTCTGTGACCACTTTCAGGTGTCCAGGACTGCTGTGTGGAAAGCAATCAATCAGTTAAAAGAAGAAGGCTATGAGATTGAAGCCGTGAGAAACAAAGGTTATCGCATTGTGGATATTCCGGATCGGATTACCGCGGATGCGATAAAAAGCTGTCTGGAGACAAAATGGATGGCGAAAAATCTGGAGTATTATGACGAGATCGATTCGACTAATAACCGGGCCAAAGCACTTGGCGAGGCCGGAGGTGCAGATGGAACTCTTTTTGTTGCGGAGACGCAGACGGCGGGAAAAGGAAGACGCGGCAGATGCTGGCAATCACCAGCGGGCAGCAGTATTTCCATGTCGATTCTGTTAAGACCTGTGATGAATCCGTCAGATGCACCGATGTTGACACTTGTCATGGCATATGCGGCAACGAAAGCTTTGCGTGAAAAGACTGAGTTGGATATAGGAATCAAATGGCCGAATGATCTGGTCGTGAGTGGAAAGAAGATCAGTGGGATACTGACGGAGATGAGCGCAGAGATCGATTACATCAATCATGTAGTGATCGGAATCGGAATCAATGTCAATATGGAATCCTTTCCGGAAGATATCGCAAAGACAGCGACTTCGCTGCGGATCGAAGCGGGCAAAGAATTTCGCAGGTTTGAGCTGATCGCTGCGATCATGGAGCATTTCGAAAAAGCCTACGAAGCGGTCTGCGAGGCGGGAAGTCTGGAGCCGATCATGGAAGATTATAACCGTCTGCTGGTAAACTGTGGGCGTCGGGTGCGTGTACTGGAACCGGAACATGAATATGATGCACTGGCACTGGGGATTGACAAGACCGGGGAATTGCAGGTAGAATGTGAAGACGGCAGCAGAAAGTCTGTCTTTGCCGGAGAAGTTTCGGTACGTGGAATTTATGGGTATGTATAGAAGGAGAATTTATGTATCAGGATAAGATCGTATTATGCGGAGCCAACTCTTACGAAGAAAAATTTTATATGAATCCGGATTTTGATAATCTGCCACAGCACATCAAAGATGAATTGAAGATCATGTGTGTGCTGTATGTACATGATGTCGGGGGAATCCTTACACTTGTATTTGAGGAGAATGGGGAGCTGGAATTTGAAGTGACTTCTGCAGAGGGAGATCCGATGTTTGACGAGATCGGAAGCCGTCTGAAGATCAAGGAGATTCAGACAGACGAGAAGAAGCAGGAGCTTCTGACACAGCTTCAGCTTTATTACAAAGTATTTTTTCTGGGGGAAGAGATTGAATGATAAAGACACTGACGATAGGAAATGTAGAGCTTCCGAACCGTTATGTGCTGGCACCGATGGCAGGGGTAACAGACCTGCCATTTCGTCTGTTATGCAAGGAACAGGGAGCAGGGCTTCTGTGCATGGAAATGATCAGTGCAAAGGCGCTCCGGTATAAGAATAAGAATACCAAGGCGCTGCTTGCGATCGATCCAAGAGAATACCCGGTATCACTTCAGCTTTTCGGGGAAGATCCGGACATCATTTCCGAGCAGGCAAAGCGGATCGAAGAACTTCCATTTCAGATCCTGGATATCAATATGGGCTGTCCGGTTCCAAAGGTCGTGCGCAATGGAGAAGGTTCGGCGTTGATGAAGGATCCGAAGCGAATCTATGATATTGTATATAAGACAGCAAGAGCGATCAAGAAACCGGTGACGATAAAGATCCGCAAAGGATTTGATGATACCTGTATCAATGCACCGGAGATTGCGAAGGTTGCAGAAGAAGCAGGTGCAGCGGCAATCGCAGTACATGGAAGGACCAGAGAACAGTATTACTCCGGAAATGCAGACTGGGAGATTATCCGTAAGGTGAAAGAAGCAGTGAAGATTCCTGTAATCGGAAATGGGGATGTGACAAGCGGACAGAAGGCACTGGATATGTTTGAGCAGACCGGCTGTGATGGTGTGATGATCGGAAGAGGCTGCCAGGGAAATCCATGGATCTTCAGGGAATTACTGGCATATGAAGAGACCGGATCCATTCCGGAAAGACCGGGCACAGACCAGATCCGGGAAACAATGCTGCGTCATGCAAGACTGCAGATCGAGTTCAAGGGAGATTATATCGGAATCCGTGAAATGCGCAAGCATGTGGCATGGTATACCAAGGGAATGCAGGGTTCTGCGAAGCTCAGAGATGAGATCAATCAGGTGGAAAGTTATGAAGAACTGGAGAACCTTTTAATGGAAAAAATCGGATAGACATAAAACGTGTTCTTTCGCATGAGAGAATGCGTTTTTGCATATATTAAACCAGCAAAGAATTGTTGACACAGTCGCCGGAAATATGTATAATAATGAAATTGTGAAAGTAGCTTTAAATGCGGATAAAATCAGTATCTGCGGCTTGAATAGAAAATGATTTGTCGGTAAGTAAGGAGAATTATAATGGAAGCAAAGAAAACATTACTCACCTATACAGGACTTAAGAAACTGGAAGATGAGCTTGAAAATTTAAAAGTTGTGAAAAGAAAAGAAGTAGCAGGAAAGATCAAAGAAGCCAGAGAACAGGGAGACCTTTCAGAGAACGCTGAGTACGATGCAGCAAAGGACGAGCAGCGTGATATCGAGGCACGTATCGAAGAACTTGAGAAAATCCTCAAGAATGCAGAAGTTGTAGTAGAAGATGATGTAGATCTTGATACCATCAACATCGGATGTACAGTAGATGTATATGATAAAGAATTTGAAGAGGAAATCGTATTTCAGCTGGTAGGTTCTACAGAAGCAAACAGCCTGGAAGGTAAGATTTCCAATGAATCTCCGGTAGGAAAAGCCCTGATCGGTAAGAAAGTCGGAGACGTAGTAGCAGTTGAGACACAGGCAGGAGTTATTGAGTACGAAGTACTGAAGATCAATCGTTCAGTATAAGATGGTATACAGCAGAGAGAAGGAGTGAAAAAAGTGGCAACACAGCAGAACAATGGACAGGAACAGGATTTGAATCATTTAAGAAAGGTGCGCCGTGAGAAACTTGCAGAACTGCAGGCAAACGGACAGAATCCTTTTGAGATCACAAAATATGACGTAACACATCACAGCCAGGAAGTGAAAGACAACTTTGATGAACTGGAAGGAAAACACGTTGTACTCGCAGGACGTATGATGTCCAAACGTGTGATGGGAAAAGCATCTTTCTGTAATGTGCAGGATTTACAGGGAAATATCCAGTCTTATGTAGCAAGAGACAGTATCGGAGAAGAAGAATATAAAGCATTCAAGAAGATGGATATCGGTGATATCGTAGGTCTTGAAGGAGAAGTATTCAAAACAAAGACAGGGGAGATTTCCATTCATGCATCTGCTGTAAAGCTTCTCTCAAAGAGTCTGCAGATCCTTCCGGAGAAGTTCCACGGACTGACAAATACAGATACCCGTTATCGTCAGAGATATGTGGATCTGATCATGAACCCGGAAGTAAAGGATACTTTTATTAAACGTTCCAAGATCCTTACCGCAATCCGTAAATATCTTGGAAATGAAGGCTTTATGGAAGTAGAGACTCCGATGCTTGTACAGAATGCCGGAGGAGCAGCTGCAAGACCGTTCGAGACACATTTCAACGCCCTGAACGAAGACCTGAAGCTCCGTATCTCTCTGGAACTTTATCTGAAGAGACTGATCGTTGGTGGTCTGGAAAGAGTATATGAGATTGGACGTGTATTCCGTAACGAAGGTCTTGATACAAGACATAACCCGGAATTCACTCTGATGGAACTTTACCAGGCATACACAGACTATCATGGCATGATGGATCTGACAGAGAACCTGTACCGTTTTGTTGCACAGGAAGTTCTTGGAACTACTCAGATTGTATATAAAGGAATCGAGATGGATCTCGGAAAGCCGTTCGAGCGTATCACAATGGTTGATGCTGTTAAGAAATATGCAGGTGTTGACTGGAACGAAGTAGAAACTCTTGAACAGGCAAGAGAACTTGCGAAAGCACACAATCTTGAATTTGAAGAAAGACATAAAAAAGGTGATATTCTGAATCTGTTCTTCGAAGAATATGTAGAAGAACACCTTCTTCAGCCGACATTCGTTATGGATCATCCGGTTGAGATTTCACCACTTACAAAGAAGAAACCGGAAAATCCGGACTATGTAGAACGTTTCGAGTTCTTCATGAACGGATGGGAAATGGCAAATGCATACTCAGAGCTGAATGATCCGATCGATCAGAGAGAACGTTTCAAAGCACAGGAAGAACTGCTTGCACAGGGTGATGATGAAGCCAACACAACAGATGAAGACTTCATGAACGCACTGGAAATTGGTATGCCGCCTACAGGTGGTATCGGATTCGGTATCGACCGTATGTGTATGCTGTTGACAGGGGCTGAGGCGATCAGAGATGTGCTGCTGTTCCCGACAATGAAGAGCATGGGAGCCGCAAAGAATGAAGCTAACAATGCTGCACAGTCTGCTCCGGCAAAATCTGTTGCAACATTTACCGCTACATCTGACATGGCAGAAAAGATTGATTTCTCTAATGTAGAAGTAGAACCATTATTCGAAGACATGGTTGATTTCGATACATTTAGCAAGTCAGATTTCCGTGCTGTAAAGGTAAAAGAATGTGAAGCAGTTCCAAAATCTAAGAAGCTTTTGAAGTTCGTATTAGACGATGGAAGTGGCGTAGAACGTGTGATTTTAAGCGGAATTCACGATTATTATGAGCCGGAAGAACTGGTTGGAAAGACATTGCTTGCAATCACAAACCTTCCACCACGTAAGATGATGGGAATTGATTCTTGCGGTATGATCATCTCCGCTACACACCTTGTAGAAGGAAGAGAAGGATTGAATGTTCTGATCCTGGATGATCACATTCCGGCAGGAGCAAAATTGTACTAAGTGAGTAAAAATACTTCACAATTTGACAACAAAAATTTTCTTTGACAACAATTTGACAACAAATTTGTATTCCAACATGAATCATCATGAAGAATGGTGATTAGTTGTCAGTAATACTACTCCAACAATATAGATTGTTGAGGGCACTTTTTGAAAGAAAAATCTTTCAGAGAGTGCCCTTTTTTTATTCATTAACAATGTCCGTTGTGGTTGAGTAAAAGCTGAAAGGAGAAACAGATTTGAAAACAGAAAATATGTACTATAACCAACAGAAGCGTTCAGAGGTAAAAGAAGAAGCCCGTCGACTTAGAAGAAAATTTCTTCGTTATCAACAAGCAGAAATCGTATATAGCCTGTCACATAAAAAGTTGATGGAACTTGCAAATGATGCGGGTGCGATTTACAGAATGGAAGGAATCGTTTTGATAAACAGAGAAATCTTTGATGAATATCTTGAACAATTTCATGAAAAATAAGATGACAAATCGGAGAAAGGAATTTAGTTGAGATGCATGGAAAGGTATGGATGTTTTCTAATCTTATTGATGATGAAGATATAGAATTTATGCAACATGAATTTATAAGTTATAAACAAGCTATGGATTATTACGAATTTGGATATAAGCCAATTGTAAGATTATCGCATAAGGCAGGAGCAGTTTATAAGATTGGAAAAAAAGTTCTAATTAAGCGAAGCACATTTGAAAAATACCTGCGAGAAAATGTCAGAAGGGAGAAAGAAGAATGGGAAAGGTTATTTCAGTAGCAAACCAGAAAGGCGGAGTTGCAAAAAGTACAACGACTTTAAATCTTGGAGTTGGGTTGGCAAGACAAGGGAAAAAAGTGTTATTGATTGATGCGGATCCACAGGGGAGTTTGACAGCTAGTCTTGGATATGTAGAACCGGATGATATTGGAACTACACTTGCAACTATTATGATGAATATTATCAATGACGAGGAAATTGCTGAGGAAGAAGGCATTTTACATCATGAGGAACAGGTGGATCTCCTACCAGCCAATATTGAGTTATCTGCTCTGGAAGTAACCATCCAGGCAAATGGAAAAGTTCTTGTGAAAGCAGATACCTTATTACAGGAAATGACATCCGATGAGAACGGTATGGCAACATGCACCCTGGATCTTCCATTTGGAGAATACTATGTAAAAGAATTAAAAGCGCCGGAAGGTTTTGTTTCTTCGGATGAGGTTCTGGAATTTGTTGCAGAGTATCAGGGACAGGAGACAAAGATTGTTTCCTTACAGGCCGTAAAGAAGAATGAACCGACTACAGCAGAGTTCACAAAGGTTGATCTGACCACAGGCGTAGAGCTGGAGGGAGCAAGATTGAAGGTCATGGATAAAGATGGAAATGTGATCGATGAATGGACATCTGAAAAGGATAAGCCACATGTCATCAAGCGTCTGGTTGTCGGAGAAACCTATACCCTTCATGAAGAGTTTGCTCCATACGGTTATCTGAAAGCAACGGATGTGACATTTACAGTCAAAGATACTGCCGAAGTACAGAAAGTGGAAATGAAGGATGAGGTTCCAAAAGGGCTTCTGATCATCAACAAAAAGGGAGAATTTTTAGAGAAGATCACTCTTCTGGATAATGTGAAAGGAACGGTAGAACATTTCTTTGAATATATCACAGGAAACTTAAGTGAAGTCACCTTTGAAGTCTATGCTGCAGAAGATATCAAGGCGGCGGATGGTGTCAGTGAAGATTATTATAAAAAAGATGAGCTGGTAGGCACGACCACAACCGATGAAAAGGGGATCGCAAAAATGGAAGACCTTCCGGTAGGGAAGTATTATGTGAAGGAAGTGAAAACGGCACATGGTTTTGTACTGGATGGAGAGCCTAGATTTGTGGATCTGACCTATCGCGATCAGGATACACCGGTGGTTACCTTTGATGAAGAATGGCAGAACAACCGCCAGAAGATAAAAGTAACGGTCCTTAAAAAAGAAAAGGATACAGAACGTATGCTGGAAGGTGCGATTTTCGGGTTATTTACAAAAGAAGATATCAAAAGCAGAGATGGAAAAGTCCTGATGGAAGCCGGAACGCTGATCGAGCAGAAAACAACGGATGAAAATGGACAGATCCTTTTCAAAGCAGATCTTCCAGTGGATGGGACTTATATCGTAAAAGAAATTTATGCGCCGGATGGTTTTGTGACATCGAATGAAGAAAAGGAATTCACTTTTGAGTATGGAAAACCAGAAGAAGCTGAGGTTTCCTATGAGTTTGTTTTTGAAAATGAGCCGACAACGGTAGAACTTACGAAAACAGACCTTACCACAGGAAAAGAACTTCCGGGAGCTCATCTGAAGGTAACAGATGAAGACGGAAATGTAATCGATGAGTGGGTATCTACAGAGAAAGCCCATGTGATCAAGGAGCTGACAGTTGGAAAATCCTATACGATGACTGAGACAAAACCGGCAGATGGATATGTAACTGCCGAGAGCATTACCTTTACAGTAGAAAATACTGCAGAAATCCAGAAACAGGAGATGAAAGATGATGTGACAAAGGTGTTGATCTCGAAACAGGATATCGCAGGAAAAGAACTTCCAGGTGCAAAACTTACGATCTTAGATGAAGATGGAAAAGTGGTAGAAAGCTGGACATCTACAGAAGAGGCACATTATATAGAGATGCTTCCGATTGGAAAGTACACGCTCAGGGAAGAAACGGCACCGGAAGGTTATCTGGTTGCAAAGGATGTGGAATTTGAAGTAAAAGATACCGCCGAAGTGCAGAAGGTTGTTATGGTTGATGAGGAAAAACCAAAAGAAAGCACTCCGGAAGGTGGAAAACCTTCTAAAGATGCACCGAAGACTGGGGATAACACCAACTTGCTGTTATGGCTGATCGTGCTTGGAATGAGCTTTAGTGGAGTGGTAGTCCTTGGAAGAAAAATAAAGAAGAAATAATGTAAGAGAAAGCGTTCATGGAAACCTGAGGGAATCTGTGAACGCTTTTTTGTTAGGAGGAACATGAGGATGGACAGGAGAAGAGATAAGAATCTGATCATAGAATCAAATGCAGCAATGCCGGGGAGAAAATACAGTGAAGAAAAGCCCTGGTCCTGTAAATATTGCTACTGGTGGGGAGGGAGAAAAAAGGGCTGCATTGAGAAGCAGTGTTATTATTTGCTTCCCCCAAAGGATCAAGGGAAGAAAGGGAGTGGTTAATTGCAGGATGAAGTGAATGAAAAAATCATAGCTCTGTGTGTCCAGACAACCCGGATGAGTACCGGCGTGCTAAAGGCATCTATGAGAAAATTTCTGGATGGAATGAGCAGACAGAAACAGAAACGGGTACAGGTAAAACAGGCTGTCAAAACAGGAAAAGCACAGGAAAAGGGCAGAGAAAAAGAAAGAAAACGACAGGAGATGAAAAAGCCTCATGGAAAGCAGACGATAAAACAACTGATCGCACAGGGAGCACAGCTTACCAATATTCAGATCACGGATCAAAATATCAAGTCATTTGACCGGGTAGCCCGTAAATATGGGATCGATTATAGTCTGAAAAAGGATTCCCATGTGGAACCGCCATTGTATCTGGTATTTTTTAAATCGAAAGATGTGGACGTGATGACGGCTGCTTTTAAAGAATATGCAGGCATAGAGCTGGATCAGTCTAAAAAGAAAAAGCCTTCTGTCCGAAAGAAACTGCAGAAGACACAGGAGAGGAAAGCAAAACATCGTCAGAGAGTCAAGACGAAGCAGAAAGTCAGAGGGCAGGAACGATGATCCGGGAAAAGATGCAGAATATCCCGATGAAGAGAGTGGTGATATTAAGTATTCCGTATCTAATCATCTTCTATCTTGCAGATAAAAGCTTTTGGCTATACCGCCATTGCATTGGTGACAGTATGATTGAAAAAATCGGTGTGATGCTGATGAATTTCCAACTGGCATTTACCAACTGGCTCCCAAGTTTCCATATGCAAGATCTGTTAGGAGGATTGGTAACCGCACTTATCTTTCGGTTGATCTTGTATTATAAAGCGAAGAATGCGAAGAAGTTCCGGCATGGAGAAGAGTATGGATCGGCCAGATGGGGAAACCGGAAGGATATCGAGCCATTTGAAGATCCGGTGTTTGAAAATAACATTATTCTGACCGAAACAGAACGGCTTACGATGAACAGCAGGCCAAAGGCTCCCCAATATGCCAGAAACAAGAATGTGATCGTGATCGGGGGCTCAGGATCAGGTAAAACCAGATTTTACGTCAAACCCAATCTGATGCAGATGACAGATCATGTATCCTATGTGGTCACTGATCCAAAGGGAACGATCATTGTAGAATGCGGAAAGATGCTGGTAAATGGCGGCTATCGGATCAAGGTGCTGAATACGATCAATTTTAAAAAGTCCATGCACTATAATCCATTCCATTATATCCGTAGTGAAAAAGATATCTTAAAATTGGTGAATACCATCATAGCAAATACGAAGGGGGAAGGAGAAAAATCTACGGAGGATTTCTGGATTAAAGCGGAACGTCTTCTGTATTCTGCCCTGATCGGTTATATCTGGTATGAAGCGCCGGAAGAGGAACAGAACTTTTCTACGCTTTTGGAATTTATCAATGCCAGTGAAACGAGAGAAGATGATGAAGAATTTAAGAATGCGGTAGATGAACTGTTTGAAGAATTGGAAGCAGAGAATCCGGAACACTTTGCAGTCAGACAATACCGAAAATATAAGCTGGCTGCAGGTGATATATGCTCTAAGTGACTTCTTAATCATGATTTTGTCATGGTTAGTGAAG
>ENA-OPBF01000856-OPBF01000856.1-human-gut-metagenome-genome-assembly--contig:-NODE-856-length-21935-cov-47.694196_pt1 | contig 21935 bp, 18 predicted proteins | sample MGYA00241067_ERZ501450 | MGnify/ENA primary metagenome ERZ501450 (study PRJEB25962, sample SAMEA2042516) | human gut metagenome | biome: human gut; feature: human-associated habitat; material: faeces... | reverse complement strand
ATTTCATTACACATTCCCGGCATACCCATCATAGAAGTAGGAAGCCCTCTACAAGAAAATATCCTTTTCCGGCCTCAGATCCAATTGGTATTCCGGCTTCTTCAAGTGTCCGGATATCTCTGTAAACTGTCCTTAAGCTTATATTAAATCGCTGTGCAATTTCTTTGGCAGGAATTATTTTTTTTGATTGCAGCTGAATAAGAATAGAGGTTACTCTGTTAATCCTGTTCAAATTTTATTCCTCCTCTGTGACTTCCATAAAAAGTATATCCTATGCGTTCTTAAGCTAGCTGCTGTTAGTGCTTCTCATTGCACCCTGGTTATAAAAGCCATACTCACAAACCTCTTCACCAAAACTCTTTACATCTCTAATATAGAACTCTATCTAGCGAACTTTTAGAAAAGATATAAAACATCAGAGTATGGACAGTTGCGGATGTACTTCAGAAAAGATTAGATGTCTAAAAAGCTTGTAGTTAAAGCTTTTTAGACATCTAAATCTAGGTACTAAAACAATTCATCCAGTAAAATATAATATTTTATTTTCTCCCAATCAGGCTTGATCCCCAGTAAGTCAAAAAATAGCTCGACATACTGTTCTTCCCCGATATCCTCCCTGATCGACCGGACGCAGAAGGCAATGTCATACCACTTGTCCGCCCTGCCGCTTCTCCCAAGATCAATAAAGCCACTTACTTTGCCATCTTTCACAAAGATGTTGCTGTCTCCCAGGTCGCCGTGGGAAAAGACAAGTTCCTCTTCGGGCTTTTCCGTCTTTAAAAAATCATACAGCTCGCGCGGATCTTTAAATGGAGTGTCTTCTTCCCAGTTTTCGCAATCCACATCGGCCAGATCGTTATTCAGTAAGTAATCCAATTCGGCTAAGCGGCTGTCTAAGCTATTCGTATAGGGACAATCCGATATGTCGATGGAGTGAAAGAGCCTGATGCACTCCGCATACAGCTCGATAATCTTTTCAGGGCTTTGTTCATCTTCATACTCTTCCGAGCAAAGGACGCCATCGGCCTCACTCATGAGCAGATTGCTCCAGCCATCATGCCGTTCAAAGTGCAGGACCTTTGGAACAGGCAGCTTTCCTTCCAGCCATAGCATCATGTCCTTTTCCCGTTCCACATCATAGGTGGTCCCTTTATACCGGCTGTCCGTCATTTTTAAATATAGGTTTTCATTTTCTCCCACCAGCTTATATACCTTAGCAGGAGACATTCCTTCCGTATCTTTTACGCAGCGGTATTTTTCGATCAGTTTTTTCAATTCCGGTGATATTCTCATTTTAGCCATTTATTATTTCCTTCCTCTTTTCTACAGTATTTAAAGATACCCCAAGAAGCTAATTATAACAAGACGAACTCCAATTCACTGTTCCTTCCTTGGAAATTCCTCGTAACCCAAGTCCAACATGCTCTGTTTTATATCCACAACCATTTGCTTTTCGTTCTTTTGTATGTACATCGACAATAGTAATTCTGGATTCTAAGATATCTCCATTTGCTTTATAAATACACGCATTTTCCCCTTCTCTGCACATCCCTATTAATATGTTTCCTGTGGCAACTGTTCCAACCCCCATAATTGTAAATGCATCATCAATAATCAATTCAAAATTTTCTTTTAAACACGATGGAACATCTAATTTGTTCATGTATTCTTTTTCTCGTTCTTTTTTGCTTTTACCAAATAATCCCATAGTATTTCTCCTTTAAAACTTCCGATTTTCTTAATTCTACAAACTTGAATTTAGTTCATGATTCATATGGATAGTAGTGTTCTGCCTTCGACTGAAATTCACATAATTTTAATATTTTCATATCCTTATCAAAATCTGCTATTGTAACACCATCAAAGCCATCTATCTTACCATCATAATTACATCTGAAGTACCATTCAACAATTAACGTTTGATTTTGCTCGAATATTCGTTTGATTGTCCATTCCAATACTTGTCCCTTATTATTCCAATTTTCAAACCATGTTACAATTTGTGATAAACCATGATATTCGGGTCCATAGCATTCACTATACAAAGCGTTTTCAGAAAAAGTCTGTTTTACAATCTCAACATCGTTATCTAACCAAGACTGAAAATATTTCTTAATGACATCTACTTTCATATTATCCTCCACAAATTCTTATTTATAGTTCTATCCAATATCGTTGAATGATGCCACTCTCGCTCAGTCTAACATCATCAAACACTTGGCAAGCATATCTTCCTTATATTGCATGACTTACTCAGCATATGCACTTGTAGGTCTAACAAATTACAAATACATTTCTCCATTTCCGTAAATTTTGATTTCTCTAAGCCTTATGACCGCCGATTTGCCCGTTTCGGTCTTTGGCGGTTGCGCCTTCTTCAAGGTTCATTCCTTTTAACACAGCATTCTTGCCAAACTTCTTTTTGATACTCAGCATTGCTTCTTGCATACGCCTTTCTCGTTCTAATTTTTCTTCTTCCTCCGTCTGCTTCTTCCTCTGTGCCTCGTAATCGGTAAAGAGGTCGAGTTGCTGATATTCATTTTCCTGTTTGACGGATTTTTCATCAACAAGTTTATTCGCTGTAATTGTTATTCTGCGTACAAGCAAATGCTCGTCAACTATCCTATCGTACAAATCCATCACAGCATTGGTAATCAATCGAGTAGAGGACGTCTTTTTCTTAAGGTTTGCTGTTCCGTGTGCGTGTTTTGGAACTTTGCGTCCATATCGGTCAATCGTAATCTCGCCTTTGTATTGATTTTTTAGGTTCGGATTACTTAAATTTTCAATATCATAGCCGATTGTCAACACAAGTTGGTCAGTTACAAGTCCTTTATCCACCAAATCAAGCACCATTTGGTCGGTCATTTCTTTTACAATCAACTTTGCCTTGTCATAATCATAAGGGCAATGCAATACCTGACCGGAAGATACACTGTTTGTTTCCGGCTTATATGCTTTGACCTGCTCCATTGTGCAAGGCTCATATCCCCAAGCGTGGTCTATGAGCAGTTCCGCATTGATACCGAACAGCTTGTACAGCAATTCCTCGTTATACAGTTCATTGGGCTTTCCGATAGAACATCTTGCAATATCGCCCATTGTATAAAGTCCGTGTTCCTCTAACTTCTTCGCATAACCATTTCCGACTCTCCAGAAATCGGTTATCGGGCGATGGCTCCACAATTTCCGGCGATATGACATTTCATCAAGTTCAGCAATACGCACACCATTCTTGTCCGGCTCAATGTGCTTTGCCACAATATCCATAGCAATCTTACAGAGATACATATTCGTTCCGATTCCTGCGGTTGCTGTTATGCCTGTTGTTTGCAGAACATCCTGTATCATCGTCATAGCAAGTTCTCTTGCAGTCATACGATATGTTTGCAGATAATCGGTCACATCCATAAACACTTCGTCGATGGAATAGGGGAATATATCCTCCGGTGCAACATATTTGAGATAGACATTATAAATCTTTGTGCTATACTCCATATAATATGCCATACGGGGCGGAGCAACGATATAATCTATCTCCAATGCTGGATTTGCGTCCAACTCTGCCTTATCATCGGAAGAACCGGTAAATGTTCTGTTCGGTGCTTTCCATCGGCGATTGTTATTTGCTTCCCTGACCTTTTGGACAACTTCAAACAATCGTGGTCTGCCGGGTATTCCGTAGCTTTTCAGCGACGGAGATACTGCAAGGCAAATTGTTTTTTCTGTTCTGCTTTTATCAGCAACCACAAGATTTGTTGTCAAAGGGTCACGATTTCGTTCCTTACATTCCACAGAAGCGTAGAATGATTTGAGGTCAATTGCGATATAGGTCTTTTGCTTTGCCATCATTCTATGCTCCCTTCTAAAATTCCTTTGAGTAAATTATGCTGTCGCTAGTGTCAATCCTCGGTATAAAAACCATCCAATACATATGTTGTGACTGGTGTTATATACAATTCATATTTAATGACCAGTCTGATTAAATCATTTCCGTCAATCAATGTTATCGGCGTACCTTCTCTCGCAGCCTCTCTTGCCTTATTGGTAAATCGGCTATTAGTAATAAATACTCCATAATCTGCTTGATATTTGTTCATCGCACCAAGAAATTGATTGATATCCGGCTCACTCACTGGATTTGAATTAAATCTTTTACACTGAATAACCACTCTGGTTGTTCTAAAATCATCGGCATCTACGTGATATCCATAGCCATCAATACCACCATCATTTGACACCTGAACACCTTTGTTGGTAAACTCCACTCCCATCTTTGTAAGAAGTGCTCGTGAAAATTGCTCAAACTTTGCTGGAGACATATTAGCGATTGCACTCTGAAGTTTCACCTTGAAATCATCTAACAATTCGTCATCTGTGGATTCATTCTCCTCGTCTTCAACCTCCAGTGTTTCTACTGGCTTGTTTTTCGATTTGTTCTTAGTCGAATGTTCCTCCCAATAGCTTCGTGCCTTATCCCTTACTTCTGCCTTAACATCAAAATCTGTTAAATCTACATTCGCTCCATCTTGAGTAAGTGTAATCTTTGGATTGAATTTCACATAAGATATGAGACCGACATAACTAAGCTCTTTAATAGCAAAATTGAACTTAAAATCAAATTTTTTATATTGATTTCCCGTTTTATTAGATGTATATAGTTTCTGTTCAAATTCAGCAATATGCTCATCTAACTCGCTAATCCTGTCTCTAATTTCAGAACGTTCTAACTGTCCACCTGCTTCCTGAAGGACTTGAAGGATTGGTTTAATAAGGTATGATAATTAAAAGAATCCATACATAACGGAAAGAGCCGATAAAATGAGATTGTATTAATCTCATTTTATCGGCTCTGCGTCTTTGCGTCTGGCTCTGTAATCACAGTTACTTTGAACTGCTTTATTTCAATTAAATTTTCTTGTCTGCATTTCGGACAATAGAGGGGGAATTTTTTTAATTCAGTATCTTCCCTTATCTTTAATCGTGTTTTATTTCCACATACAGGACACAATATCCACTTGTAGTTTATAATAACTATCTCCTCCTTTACACTTTAATTCAAATCTTTATTAAAAAATATTTCATCTTATTTAACAAGAAACCATATTTATATAACAACATAAAATACACTAAGTTATTTTATTGAACATATATCGTACTTTATCTATCCGACTATTTGGACGACGGGGCTGGCAAACAGGTTCACCGGTAGTAACATGGTACCCTTTTAACTCTGTTAAACAAACACTACGTCCATTTGTAAAGAAAGTTAAATCACTACGATATTCTTGAATACACCGAGCAGGGATTTCTCCACTAAGAATGACCTCATTATTTTTCAATTGAGTGTCTACGATGTTCGCACAATATTTAGGAGCATCGTTGTATGCTCGTGAAAGATATTCCTGTGGCGCATAAATTTTAAAACTAAGATATGGCTCTAACAATTCTGTTCCAGCTTTTTTTAAGACTTGTTCCAATACAATAGGAGCAAGCATCCGAAAATCTGCTGGGGTACTAACAGGGCTATAGTATAAGCCATACTTAAAACAGATTTTACAGTCCGTCACATTCCAACCATACAATCCTTGTTCACAACCATAGCGTATCCCTTCCATAACTGCATTTTGAAATGATTGATTTAAGTATCCAAGAGAAACCGAGCTCTCATACTGCATTCCACTTCCCAACGGAAGCGGTGATACAGATAAACCAATGGAAGCCCAGAAAGGATTTGGCGGCACTTCGATGTGAATGGTATATTCTGCATTTTTTAACGGTCTCTCCATATAAATGACTGTAGGCTCTTTTAGTTCTATCTCCACATGATACTTTTCTTGCAACAGTGCACTAATCACTTCCATTTGTACTTTCCCTAAGAAAGAAAGTATAATTTCATGTGTCGTAGAATCCACGTAATATCGTAGAAGCGGATCACTATCTGAGATTTCCAAAAGGGCATCAAGCAACATTTCTCTCTGTTCAGGTTTACTCGGTTCAACAGTTGTTTGTAGTAGAGGGTGCGGATTTTCAATCTTTTTTCTCTGTGGCAATAGTTTTGTATCTCCAAGAACACTATTTAACTTCAAAAACTCATTTTGCAAAATAACAATTTCTCCAGAATAAGCTCTATCAATCTTACATAATTCACCATTTATTGAAGTATACATTTCTGTAACTTTTATTTTTTCTTTTTCTGATACTCTAACCGAATCTCGTAAATGTAGTACTCCACTATAAAGGCGTATATATGCAAGACGTTGTCTTTTTTTTGTATATTCAATTTTGAAAACATTTCCGCAAAGTTCAGACGGACCTCGATGTGTTGATGAATAAAATTTATTAGTAATAACTTCTATAAGGTTATCAATCCCTATATTACTTTTTGCACTTCCATGATAAAGAGGGAACAGAGAACAATTCTGAAATCTTATGCTTTCCTCTTGTTCGAGTTCCAATGCTTCTAATGATTTACCGGACATATATTTCTCTAAAAGGTCATCGTTTCCCTCTATTACCGTATCCCATTGTTCAGATTCGGTAAAGTTCGTCACACACACATTAGGATACAGTTCTACCTTCTGTTTGATTACAATTTCGGCAGAAAGTTTCTCTTTAATATCCTGATAAACCGTTGATAAATCAATTCCATTTTGGTCAATCTTATTGATAAAAAAGATTGTGGGAATCCCCATTTTCCTAAGTGCATGAAATAATATACGAGTTTGTGCTTGTACGCCATCTTTTGCAGAAATCAGTAGAATTGCCCCATCTAAAACTGATAATGAACGATATACTTCTGCTAAGAAATCCATATGTCCTGGCGTGTCTATGATGTTCACCTTCGTATTTTCCCACTGAAAAGAGGTTATTCCTGTCTGAATTGTAATTCCTCTCTGACGTTCTAAAAGCGTATTATCCGTCCTCGTTGTACCTTTGTCCACGCTTCCTAATTCTGTAATCGCTCCACTGTTATATAATAAGCTTTCTGTTAAGGTAGTTTTTCCTGCATCAACATGAGCTAAAACTCCAATATTAATAATTTTCATGTGATTTTCCTCCATTCAAAAGCCCAAAAGGGCATAAAAATCCCAGTGATAAATACTCTTATCACTGGGATTTTTATGCATAACCATAGGCATACAAAGCATACAGATATTCTCCGGATACTTTAGAATCACATGATAAAGGTATTCTTAAACTGGGTACAAAAAACTAAGCCCTCCTAAAAAAGGACATCCAATTATTTGTTCCCGCTATCAAATTGACAGTTTATTTAAGAATACCTTGCCGCATATTTATTAACTCCTTTTAAATAGATACTTAAATAATAGCACGTAAGAGCATATTTGTCAAGGAATCTCCAATTTTTTATCAAAGAGAGTACGTGATTACAAAATAGCTGTAATAATGTACCAATATTTGTTATTCTATAATCTTCCAATTACTCCCGTTCTTTTCAAGTACCAAATCAAATTGAGATACCTGCGTTGCTTTGGTCTGCTGGTCGATATACTCCACTGTCAGCGATACCGTGACTTGATTATCCTTACGATTGTGAATAGGATTTACCAGTTCTTGAAAGATGTACTCTTTTCCGATTGGTTTTAATATCCCGTCATTCACATAGTAGGAAAGTTCACTGGCTGTCGCTGTAGGATAGAGCTTGAAGAACGTCGTTAAAAACTCATTGATTTCATTGGTTGTAATGGAATCAACCGTCCCCTCACTTTCAATGGCTTTTGGTTTATAACTTGATTTCTTAGGTATGTTGGTAATGGTCGGATTCTTAACCAGTACCATATTTCCAGAACCATCTACATAGACACTCACTATATAAGCAGAGTGGACGGTCTTTGTATTTTCTCCCTCTGTAATGAGCTGGTCTACACTGTAGGTTACATTAAACTCATTGTCGCCAGTTGGCTCTACCGTCCATATCTGAAATCCTCTTACAGAAGACGATACAGGAATATCTTTGCGTACTGTATCAACATTGAGAGCTTGAAGTTCATCTGTCAGATAGCCTTTTAGACTTTCCATTCGATTATCAATGGACTTATCGGATTGCTCCCATGAATAGTAGACTTTCGCAAAGTTCTCTACAAAATTTTCTACATGATGAGTATCAACGTATTCCTTTTCTATGATAGTTGTTTCGTGAATAGTATGAGTATCTATAGCTGTAAAGTGCTTGAATATCGCAAAGCTGAAACTAAGCCCTAAAAGTACCCACAAGGCAATCACAACCTTTTTATGAGGATTGACCTTATAGACACGAGGTTTCTTTTCCTTTGGTATCTGTTTTTCTTTATTCTGATTTTTTCTAAATTTCATCATTAAATCTTCCTTTCTCATTGTTTGATTCGTCCTGCTCCCACTAAATGCTGTTGCCAGTAGGGGCTTGTTAAGTCGGCATAACCGATTGGGTCGCCTGCATGAAACATACGGTTATTGCCAAGGTATATCCCAACATGAGTAATATAAGAGCCAGCGTTATAGGTAGAATGAAAGAAAACCAAATCGCCAGCTTGTGCTTCCGATAGTGGGATATGCTGGGTCACATCATATTGCTGTTGTGCGGTTCGTGGTAAGTTAATTCCAGCTTTTCCATACGTCCATTGTGTCAGTCCGCTACAATCAAAAGAAGTAGTCGGGGAAGCTCCACCGTAAACGTATCGCCAGCCCTCATATTTCAGTGCTTCGTCCATGATGGCTTGTACCGTATCATCATCAAACTCTGTTGTGACAAGATACTGCGTTACCAGTTGCACATAAAACATATTGCCATAGTTGTATCGCCAGCCCCCATTGATAGGTATGGCTATGGGATTGGGGTAAGACACTTTTTCGCCACCTGAATACTCTTTTGAGAAACTTTGAGCCAGTTCAAAGGTATATTTATTTCCACGATTAGCCACATACCCTAAGAAACCACCACCATAATTGTAGGACTGGATAACCGATTCTAAATCTACACTGAGCCTTTCGCTACTGGCTAATAATTCACTGAAATACTTCACACCTTGCTTAATGGATTCTTCTGTACTCAATGAATTAGGTGGAAGACCGAGGGATTCCGAGGACTGCATAACATCTTCCGCAGTACCGCCCGATTCCACCTGTATAATCGCAAGAAGTATGTTGACATATTCTTCAACGCCATATTCTTTGGCATATTTTTCTACCATAGGCTTATGAGCCAGCACTTCTGCGGAAACATTCACACCTCCATAATGAATATTGGAAATTCCGCTGTCCTGTTCATCTGAAAATAAAATGGCAACAAACAGAAGCAGTGAGAAGACCATCAAGAATAATCCAGAACCACCAATCACTAAAGTTTTCAACTTCATGGTTTCTTACCGACTTTCTTAATGGTGGCGGTTTTGATTGGTGGTCTACTTCTTGTATTTTGTAGTGGTACTCTTTGAACAGTAGACGGACGTTCTTTTGTGATTGGACGTTGTGAAGTTCTATCTGCTGTAGTGGTTGAAGTTGCTGGCTTTTGAACGGTTTTTTCTTGAACGGTATTGCCTTGGCGTTCCACTTTTGGACTTGAAAAATCGGACTTAACTGCTGGACGCTCTTGTTTGGCTTGTTGAGATTCCTTATATGAAGTCTGAATATTAGACTGTTTTGAGGTCTGTTCATCATGATATTGTTCTTGTCTTGTAGTCGGTCTTTCATGAACAGAAGAAGCAGGCTGTTTTTTCTGTTTGACCTGTTCCATTTCAGAGCGACGCTTCGCAATGGTTTTTCGCCTTTGTTCCTGCTGTTCCTTGCGTCCACTGGCTCTGTCCGCTTTGGTTTGAGAAATACTACTGGTTAAATCACGGACATTCTCTTTTACTTTGGATTTTCCTTGATATACTGCATATCTTGCATTGGTCGGCAAATCTTTAACCTGTTCTTTCAAACCACTAGCAGTGTCTACCATTCTGTCTTTGGTATCAGCTACTGTACCGATGGTTTGACCGATACGTTTTCCAAGTGTTGATTTTTCCTTTCCGTCTGGTCGGGAGTGATCTGCTTGTGTCCTTGCAGAACTCCCCGAACCCGACTGTCCTTTTTTACCTGTAACAATGGCAGACCCAGCCCCTAGAGTAGTCATGGAACGTCCAAGTTTCCGCTGTAGACGGTGCATGTGAGCGTGCATAAGCATACGAGGTTTTCTCATCACACGACTTCCCACACTTTGAGAATCGTTACTCTGTAGAGAAAACATACTCATTAAATCGCCCAGCTTGAAGTAGATTCCTGCAAAGGTCACAATCTGTAGAAAAGCAATCAAAAAGAACGGATAACCAGCCGATAAGGTATAGAGCATGGTTGAAATACTAAATGCTGTCGTAATAATCAATGTGATTCCAGCTCGTGTCAAAATGGTATTAAAGAGCTTTGTTATGGCTCGTTTTGACATACCATCAAATGATGGAATCATGCTTAAAATAAAGCTCACAGGCAGAAACATAGCATAGATGATAAAAAGTACCTGCGAGAAAATCATGATTCCTGTTAATAGGAATACAAATATGGAAATCCCAATATTGAAGACAAATAGGAAGAAGACTGTACCTAAACGGTTAATGGTCTTTGTAATGGTTAGATTGGTATTGCTTCTGTCTTCAATTTCTTCCGCAACAATTTTTTCTCTGTCTTCGCCATTGTTGGAATCTGGGCTGGTGGAGAGCAGGCTTTCCACACGGTCAATACCGATACTTTCAATGTCTGAACTGTTGTATTGAAGCAGTAGCCACGGTTGCTGAACCTGTATGGAAAACAGGCTATCTCTGATTAAGTCCACGCTGTCCTTGCCTTGACTATCGGAATGGGGCATGACAATCTTCGTGCCAAGTGATAAACTGGCATTACTGATGTCTGATGAAAAGTCATTGATTTTTTTAATGTAGTCGGGAGCGTAGGCAATAAAGGAAGCCGATAGGATAAACACCAGCACAAAATTCATAATGGCATGAATTGCCTTTGTGGTTTCTCTCTTTATCAGTCCCGTATAGGCAACATAAACCCCAAGAACCAAAATCAAGAGTAAGAGGAATCCAACATAGAAACCCTCTGTTGAAAATCCGTTTGCACTCACACCAGCTAAGGTCTGCATATTCTTACCAATGGAATCTGCTGTAGCGGAAATGAAGTCTAAGGAATAGGCTTCCTGTACTAAGTAACCTGTCGCATTGGAAACATACAAACTGATTGTCCAAATAAAATTGGTAATGGCATATAGTCCATACATGACCTGTTTTCCAATCCCGTCCGACCAGTTCCACGGAAGCCAGCCCCAGCTATTATCCACATAAAAATCCAGTTGATAGTTTTCAAGTGGGTATCGGCTGTATTCATTTGCCACATTGACCGTATCATCTACCAAGCCCGCAGCTTGAACCACCGTTCCCAGCATGGCTAAAAGAAAAATGGCAATCACAAGTGTGAAAGCCACTGTCATTGCCACTTTACCTAGACGTTTCAGCGTCCAGTTTGATTTTATTCTGTTTACTATTGATGGTTTCACATTTACACCTCTTTTCGCACAGGTGGTCTGGTATCAAAGGCATGGAGCAGTTCTTCAAATACAGGGTGGAACTGTATCACACCGACACGACCATATAAATCACTGATAAGGCATTGCCCGTTTTCCAAATCACGCAATCGCTTCTGATTGTTTTCGTCCTCTGGGTCTACACCAAAAAAGGCTAAGGTCTTTTTAATCTCGTTAAGGTCAGTGGAACGAAATGCAAATTTTAAGCCGAGGTTATTTTTCAGTTTTTCATCTAAGAGGTCGTCTGTATTTTGGGTCACGAAATATACCCCAGCGTTCATAGCACGACCAGCCCGAACCAGCTTCATAGATAGTGTTTTTCCTTGTGCTACCTGTAAAAAGCTCCATGCTTCGTCTAAATCTACAATCTTGAAAATGCTTCGGTCTGTATGGATAAAGTCTAAAGCAAAGGTACTAATGACAATCAGCATAGCAACGGATAAAAGCTCCATAGTGGTATATTCCTCAAAGGAAGTTTCCTTGTCGGGAAGTACCAAGTCCGCAACCTGTATAATGTTCAGTTGTTTTTCTAAGCTGATAGACTGCTCCACATAACCATTACTGAATAATAAATGTGCAAAGTCATAGTCTGTAAAACTTTCGATATGGTCGGCTATACTGGTACTTAGTGGCGTATTCTCAACCCGTAATTCCTCAATCACTTTCATCAACCCTCGTACTTCACTATTGGTTACTGCACGAATGGCTTTTCTAAGGATTGGGAAGCGTTCCCCATCACGAGAGGAAATCCCCGTAAGGAATGTCAGAATATCAATAGCCAGTGATTCAGAATCTTTGGGATTTTTCATAATCACATAAGGGTCAAGTAAGCCTTTGTTTTTCTCATCAGAAGTCAGAGTGACGATATTGATTTCATGGGAAATCTCTGGCAAGGTTTCTTTCCATCTGCCACGTTATAGCGATAGGTAACTTTTTGATGTTATCTCCAAGTTTTCCCCCGCTTCACACCGTACATGAAACTTTCGCTTCATACGGCGTTCCATCATATCCAAATAGATTTATAAGTTATTTCCCAGTTATTGTCTGGTATCCGTAATTCGTCCGTATTCTGTTCAGTTTTTTCTTCTGCTGACTATTAAGAACATAACCTTTTAACAGTGATTTTGCTTCGTCTGCTGATTCTGTTAGGATTGCCTTTGCAATGGGAATTTCCACAAATGCCAGATTAGAATATCTATCAAGGTTATCTCCTTTGTCTGATTTGTGAATACATATCAGAGTGGACGGAGTTCCTCGACGATTCATTACATAGCAGTTGCCTTGTTGTGCGATATATGCCGAAATACGATTGTCGTTAAATTCTACGCTATCGGCAGGGTTTTCATTTTCCAACAACGCTCGGATTTCTTCTTTTGTTACAACTACAACGTCCTCATGCACCTTGTTTCTCCCTTGCTTTGTAAAATTACAAATATCTTGCGAGAAATTCATAGGATTTTTGTGTTGTACTCCTTGAATCGGCAATAGCGGATTATCCGCAATCATCACTATTTTTGTTTTTGGTCTGATTCCTTTTGTCCTGCTCTGAAATTCTGAACTTGTACTTTCAAATGGAACTGATTTTGCAATGTTCCTTAAACGGATTCGTATGGTCGGTAAGAGAGCGTAACTTACTTCTGTCAGGTTGTTATATACGTTAGTTGCTATGCAGTAGTAATTCTGCATACCGATAACTGTCAGATTATATCTGCTGATATTGAAGCCAGTCGTATGTCTGGCTATATCTTTTACCTTTAACTTTAGATTTGTTTTCGCTTTCTTTAATGCTTTTTGGTTCATATCTGTTTTGGCAACATAACCGTGTTTCGTTCTTCCTTTTGGAATGACTTTGATTTTGAACCCCAGAAAATCTGATGAATTTTTCTTCAGATTTACTACCTTTGATTTCTCTGGACTGATTTCTAATTTCAGCCTTTTATTAAGAAAATCTACGGTACTGTGGTAAAATCTTTGTGCTTCTCCATAGGTTGAACACATGATTTTAAAATCATCAGCGTAACGTACAATAAAACCGCTCTTCAGTTTGGTATATTTCTTTGCGTATTGAAGCCACCCATTTTTACTGCGGTTCTTCGGCTGGAATGTTTCCCACTGACTGCTTACCCACCAGTCTAATTCATTAAGGACTATGAGGGAGAGCAGTGGACTTAACAGACCGCCTTGTGGCGTTCCTTTTTCTGGGACACCCTCGCCGTCAATTTCGGCTTTCAGCATTTTGCTGATAATGCAAATCAATCTTTTATCCCGAATACCAAGTGTCCAGATTTGTTTTAATAGTTTTCCATGATTGACATTATCGAAAAATCCTTTAATGTCTACGTCAACACAGTAATGATATTTTGATAAATTTATCAGTGTCGTTACTCTGCTGACTGCATGGTGGGCACTTCGATTCGCACGGAATCCATAGGAATGATTATGGAACTTTGGTTCGCATATCGGCTCTAGGACTTGCAGGATACATTGTTGTACCAGCCTGTCCCAGATACACGGAATCCCCAATGGACGCATTTTATCGCTCCCAGCTTTTGGAATGAAAACACGTCTGACTGATTTGGGGCGGTAGTTGCTAAGGCTTTCCCGAACGGTAGCAACAATCTCAGCATTGCTGAGTTGTTTTATATCGTCTATCGTCATTCCATCCGTTCCAGCCGTTTTACTGCCACTGTTTGATTTCAGATTACGGTAAGCTAAACAAATATTTTGTTCCGAACCAATAATTTCAAGTAACTTATAAAAGTTATTACCGTTCTTGCTCTGTGCGTATAACTCGTCATAAATATGTTGCATATCATAATACTCGTTATAGCGGAGCTTGTTTTTCTTTAGCATGGTCTGTACCCTCCTTGTTTGCAGGAGCAAGTACATCTCTTAGTCTTACTCGAACCCATACCATTTTTCTTAGTAATTCTATTCTTCATATGACTAGTGGCTATCCCTCCACCGCTTGTTATCACGGTTTCATAGGTACTGTGCCACCACTCTCACTGACATTAACACACCTTATATCATTGCTAATCTCACAATAACTTTCTGATGTGAACACTTCACAGACAGTAAAATCTCCATGTTGTCAGCTTTCAACGTTCCAAACACACTATCTGTACATATATCCTTAGGTTTCCTCTATAAGCCTGCTACCTTGATAACGCCTTTAACGTTATATGGATTTTCATAAATGCGGAGTCTTACTCACCCACAGTAGCGACACTGTTTGTGTCACTGGACATTTCTATCCAGCCCCGATATAGACCTGTACATTCAAGGATTCGTCAGTAGACCTCTCATCTACATTCTAACCATAGATATTTTATAGACTTCCGGCATATAGGACACAACGCCCACCTCTGGGAATCTTTCGTCAGCATTATCTGTTACGGTGTCTGTCTGCCGACTTCACCGAGCTTCTGACAGAGCCTTGTTTACTCAAGTTTCTGCCAGTCGGAGTATTAAAGTAGCCTTTCAGGGCGTTACCCCGTCATTCGACTATTCGTGTGTTTAGTTCTCCAACACACATTAAATATTGATTTAATGAAGTGCTGTGCCTACTCTTTTCAAGTAGGAACGTTTCGCACCTGCTTTTGGGTCTACAATCACTGCTTGTGCCCCATAAAGCACCGCATAATAGACGATAAGGTTATTCGCAAAGGATTTACCACCACCCAGCGAACCAACAAAAGCCGACGCTAACGCATTGGTTACTGAACCCTTAACCCCTTGACTGGCAAGAGCAGGTTTCAGATAGACATTGCGTCCAGTATCTAAGCTGTAGCCAACATAAATCCCCTCATTTTCCCCCAGCATTTGAGTAGCACCAAAACCTAAACCAGCGAGGAAATCAGAGGTCACGTATTGAATATAATCATTCATATAACGCTTGCTGGCAGGTAAAAATTCTTCATGTAAGCCGAGCATATCCCCAAATGGTCGTACCAGTTTTACGCTTAAATCGTCATAAAAATCTTTCACTTCATTACAACGACGTTTGAGTTCGTCAAGATCATTTGCTGATACCCTTACCACATAAGACAGCTTGTACATAGATTCCTTGCTTTGGTCTAAATTGGTTTCCAGCTCATTCACACTTTCCAGAGCTTCCGCCACATTGGAGCTGGTTTCATTATCACTTTGCCAAGCGTGGTTATCCAAGTCTTTCAGTTCTTTCTTTTTATTGCGGACAGTAGATAGGGCTTTACGATTCGCTACAATTTCCACATTCATTGACGTATCAATCGGGAATGTAAATTGCTGTTGCTGGTAGTAGAAGATTTCAGAGGACGGGAAGTCCAGTTCTCCGACAATGCTGTTAATGGTAAAGTAAGCTACATAGACGGTTTCATCTTCCTGCTGGATTTTCAAATATCGCTGTTTTTCTTCCACCAAACAGCGAGTAGGCTTAATCAAGTCATAGTATTTAATCAGCGTTTCATTATCCAGCTTTTTCTTTGATAGATGGTACTCATACTCTTCATAGGCAGTGCCTGTCTGTCCGTAAAGGTGTTCAATCAGATAGCCGAAGTCGTCCTTATCTAACCTGCGGATTTTGAAACGACGAGAGATTTTATTTTCTAAGAGCTTTTCCATCTTCTGAAAACGCAGGATTTCATCATTACTCATACTAACAAAATCGCCCATCAGCTTATGGTTCACATCATAGACAAAATCAGACAAAGCATTTTTTGCTTCAACGGTAAGACTTTTCATAGAAAACTCCTGATCATTGAGAAGCAACTTAAAGCCGATAAAGAAACGGTAGTTCACTTGATTTTCGCCAATCATGGATATTAAAGCGTCTGTCTGTTGGTCGATTTTGTCATAGGCAACCGCTTTGAGCTTGCCAGTGACTTCATTTTTGGAACGCTCTTGTGCAGAACGTATGCTGGATTCTGTACTGATTTGTAAAGCATGAATTTTGCCATCACGATTTTGTGCGATAAGCTGTCTGAAAGAATCATGCACTTGTATTTTCTGTTCTGGACTTAGAAATGAGTAATTGTAAGGAACAAGCTCATAGTAAGCATAACATTCCCCGTCTTTATTCCAGACGAGATTGTTTTCAATGTATTTAATTGGATATGCCATAAAATTCACTCCTAACTGCTGTAATGGCTTCTTGTGGCTGGTTTCTGCCAAGCGTTACTTTTTTCCTGCATAGGTCAGCTTTGGTCGCAGTGCATAAGCAATGACAGACTTCAAAAATCCATAAGGCTTTTTACCATCAAAAGTTTTTGTAGACATAAACCATGTGAAAGCCACAGGAATCCCAAAGTATTTGAGAAATGCTCCCTCTATCATGGAAAGAGGGGGCAAGTTGCCAAGTATCATCACTGCAAAGAGTGACACGACAAACCATGTCATTTGCGTAAAGGTTATGGGAAACGGAAGTCTAAAATCATTGATAGAATACAGTACCTTTTCCACAGACCAGATACTGGTATAGCTTCGTATTTTCTTCATGTAATCAATCCTTTCATAAAAAATAGGGGTAGCTGATTGAGCCACCCCGTAAAATAGAAAATCTGCCAGTAGTAATGTACCGACAGATTTAATAGACGATTTCAAAAATCCCATGATTGGTTGAGATAAACGTTCCTGAAAGGTCTAAATCCCGACCATAGGCTTGATAATCAATATAGTTTTGAAGACTAGCTGGTACTTCGCCTAAAGCACCCGTTTCTTCAATGTAGTAGCGTGCCACGTCATACATATCATCACAATCGGAATGAATGATAATATCCTCTTGATGTTCGCTTAGTTCTTCAATGCTTGAAAAATGAGTGAGCAGAGCAGATAGCTCCGATTGTAATTCTTCGGGTAATTCCGATACCATTTCCCATAGTCGATTGAGTTCGCCAATGGAAGTGTATTCGTCAACCGTAAAGGGTAACTCGTAGTCATGAATGGCGTATTCCTCATATTCATCATTCAAGCCGATTTTCTCTTTGACTTCCTCAAAGTCAATGGGAAAGGTAAACCACGCACCGACCAATTCGCCCTCATTGTATTTGCCTAAATTCGCAATATAGACTTGCATATCGTCCATATATTCACGTCCTTTCTTTGTAGAGATTCAAAAATCCCTACCGCACTTCGTTTGGTGTACCATTCCTTTGCGGAACATAAGAAAACCACTTATATTCCACAAAAGAACGGTTTTATTTAAGCACCAATAATGCGATTGAATAGCTCTAGTAAAATGTCTTTTACTCCAGCAGCGTTGAAGACTAAGCCAACCGCAATAATCGCAATAATTAAAAAGCCAATCAGTTTGCTAAACTCACGCTTGAAGCCAAGATACAAGCCAATCACAACGATTGCTAAAAGCACCAGTGATTGAGCGTTTGATAGAAACCAGTTATAAAGGTTTTGTCCAAAATTCATAAAAATGTTCTCCTCTCTATATTCAATGAATTTGTATTTGAGTTATTTTTTTGTTGTTATCACGTCCTGTTCTTTTACTGACTGTTGCTTCAAAATCTGCTTGTGTCGGTCTGTCAGTTTCGCATGGTCGAGAATGTCTTTTACAACCTGCGTCTGGTTGATTTCATCAAGTTTAATCGCAACCTTTAAGGTCGGGGCAACTTGATGAGATAGCCAGTTCAGCGTCCTTTGGAAGGAGTAAGGCTCTGGTTTTGTGGTTAGTTTTAATCGTTCACGATTGTTCCCAATAAACCAAGCCCATTCTTCATTCAGTTTCCAATCAGAACGAGGTTTGGAATCGTCTTTATCTACAAAACGGATATACCGATTGATAATTTTAAAGGCGGTATGCTCTGGATTGTCATAGACGAGTAAATCACGGACTGCATAATAGGCACGCTCATTTTTCAATCGAATCTCAAAACGGTTTTTTACTTCTGCGTCTTCAATGGGAATATCATTTTTCTTGTACTGCTCGTAGTCCTTTTCATAGATACAGAAATAAACTTCACTTTGTAATGAACCGATATAGAGGGTGTTTCCCATACATTCCTTTTCCTCTTTGCGTACCAGTTCGCCACTGCGATAGCTTTTAAAACTGCGGAAGACGGAGATACATTCTTCCTGTTGGCACTTTTCAGTGAGTACAGGGATATTCAAAATCCCTGTCTTATCGTTAATGGCAAGGTCAAGGCGTTTCATCACACCGCCAGCCACCAAAACGTCCATAAAGAACTCATACCAGCTTCTTTGTTGTGCCAGAAGATAGCTTTCAAATTGTCTGCACCCACGACCTTTCAATTCCACCAGAACTCCTTTGTCCAGTTCATGGGAGCAAAGGACGAATATGTCGCCTAAAGCATAATGCTCTGAATAAGAATAGAAACCATAGTCCTCATGAAGAAAATAGGACAGTTTCAGTTGTAAGATGTTTTCGACCACCTGCTGTACGTCTGTTGTCGGAAAGCGAATCCTTACATAATCAAACAGCATTTCAAGGGGAGCGTCGGGATTGAAGCGTTCCAGAGCTTCCCAAAGGGACTGCTGTAAATCCTCTGATGGCTTGACTTTTCCTGTTTCAATATCGCTTAGATACTGCCTTGTAATACCAGTCGCAACAGCTAAACGGTTTTGAGATAGTCCATAAGCCAAGCGTTTTTCTTTTAAATGCTGTAACCAAGTTTGTTCATTCAGTAAAAATCCCTCCAATCAAAAAGGCGTATGTCAACTTTTAAAGCCCATTTGACATACGCTGAAATTTTGTAAATCCCTTGTAACCAAAGGATTTTCTAATGTTTTTTTGACTGTTTCCTGTCGATTTGTACCCCCCTGTTAGATACGGGGGGTTAAGTGCTGGCGTGGCTATTGCCACACCAGCCAGCAAGATCAGTCCACACCTGCGACTTCCGCTTCGCACGTCGCCTGCGTGGACTGTCTGCTGTTGGATAACTTTTTAATTTCCTCCAAGAAATCATATCCTTTTGGTACAAGGGGAGTATAAAACTCTGATATGACACTTGTTCCTACATCAACATAGCCACGACCTTTGATTCGCTTTAAGAAGAAATCCTTTTGTACGTCACTGCCAAACATCATGCCATAGCCCATTTCAGACATACGACCTAAAGCCACTCTGAAATTAAACTGATCACGGATTCCGTCGCCTAAATATTTTGCGTCTGGACGTTGACAAGCCAGTATTAGAAAGAAGCCAGCTTGACGACCTAACATGACAATCTGTTTCAGCTTATTCATAACTGCGGTGTTTTCTTTTGTTCCCAGCATTTCCATGAAAGCGACGTATTCATCAAAGATTAAGAAGTGTGCCGGGAGACCTAAGTAAGCATAATTTTTGCCAGTCTTATAGTTCTTCATCTGCTTCATTTCCTCACTACGTTTCATCATTTCTTCATAGAATGTTTCAATGCAAGAAAGCAAGTCTTCTTTTCTATAGTAGACATTTGCCATCACAGAACCTAAGTCCGCAAGGTCAGCATTTTTCGGGTCAAGAATATACAGTTTTGAATCTGTATGAAGCAAGGCTTCAATCAGTGTCAGTATAAAGTAAGTTTTACCGCCACCTGTACCACCAGCAATCAACATATGAGGGAGCTTATCATATTCCCACCATACGTTTTTCATTAAGCGAAGTTTACCATCTTTAGCTTCTACTTCATCAATAGAAATACGACTGGCTATGGTGTCATAGAGCAAAGTATATTCCACATAGGAATCCTTTAACTCTTTATCCGTCAGCTCACAGTACAAGCCACTCTCTAATTTCTTTTCCAAGTGTAAGAGTTGGTCTTGATATTTTCCCAGCGTGATTTCCACCCGTATCTGTATCAAGCCATTTTTAAGTCGATAATACATTTTAGGGAAGTAGGTTATCTTTTCCTTTGTACGACCAGCACTATCTTTAAAGAAACCCTCTGTTTTGACCTGTTCAGATTCATACCACTTGTTTTCAAGTATCATCTTTGCCAGTTTTTGACGGTGGTAAAGTTGTTTAACCGTATCATAGCGAACCCGTTTGAATACAAACGCTACCAGCAAGCAGATAAGAATTGCGACACTGAAACTGATAATTAAATAGGGAATGTCAATCTTATCTGCTTGTGATAGGTTAAAATCCTGCCAGTTGATCTGCTGGATTGTCTTCACATGAAACAGTCCGACAACCAGCAGGAAAACAGGCAGGAGTGACGCTATCGTAAAATGAAAGACTAAATCTTTACCAGATGGGCGAATCCTTTTACCACGCTGTTTCATGCGAAAAAGTCTCCTTTCTACCTAGCGACTATTTGTCTTGTGTCGGTTCTTTCTTTGCTTGTGGTTGAGCTTTGAATGAACTAGAATCCTTTGTCAGCACAATATCGTCTGCCTTGATATACCAGTCAACATCTGCTCCTTGATAGGTGGCAGTAGCAACGGTGTCCGCAATGGGATTGATAAGTTCCACCCGTGCGTTATAATCAAACTCTTTCAAAGGCACGCTGGCAGGAATACTTACTTGAATCATGCGTCCTTGTCCTTTGGATTTTAAGTCATAGGTACGTTCCTTGATTTCATCTGAAACCGACCCGTCTTCATTTTGGATTCTCACTTCACGACGTAGAGCAGAGAATTTCAATTCTCCAAAAGTCGTGTCTTTATCTAATACAATGCCATTTGCTAATCTCATCATTTTTCCTCTCTTTCTTTATTCTTTTATCATGTCGTCAGCATGTAAAAGGTAATTTGTAAAACCACGAGTGCCGATTTTGTAGCCCTCTGCGGTAATACGTGGATTGACTAACTTCACACGTTCCTCAAAGCCGAAATGTTTTTCGCCAGCTTCAGCAGGAAGCACCACCACAATATCATCTGCTCTTTGAACATCAGAATAGAGATTATAGCTTCTTGATAAGACAGTTAGCCGTCCGTTGATTCTTCGCTGAACGACTTTATCCTCGCCAGCAAATTCTAAATTGCCGAATGTTTTTTCCATGTTGGGAATCACAAATTTAAGTTCCATATTTTTACCTATCCTTTCTTTTTTATTGGCTGAATGAATGTTTGATGGTCTTAAAGAGTGGGGAACGACCTTTTGATTCTTGATTTTTTGTTTTCATAAGTTCACTTCCTTTCAAAATCGGGTAAAAAAATAGACACCTCATTTTTTGAAGTGTCTACCTATTAAATATTCAAATTTTATTGGAAGTATCTTTATATCTTCACTTTTCAAGGATAAATCGTCGTATCAAAGCTCATTCATAAGTAGTAAATTAGTAGTAAATTGAGTGGTTTTGACCTTGATAAAGTGTGATAAGTCCAGTTTTTATGCGGATAACTAGATTTTTATGCTATTTTTATTTTAAAAAAAGAAAGCTCGCCGATTAAGACGAACTTCTGTGTTTTATGGAAGTATTTGCTTTGATTGCTTTACAAGTGTATC
>ENA-OPBF01000851-OPBF01000851.1-human-gut-metagenome-genome-assembly--contig:-NODE-851-length-21996-cov-6.833143_pt1 | contig 21996 bp, 10 predicted proteins | sample MGYA00241067_ERZ501450 | MGnify/ENA primary metagenome ERZ501450 (study PRJEB25962, sample SAMEA2042516) | human gut metagenome | biome: human gut; feature: human-associated habitat; material: faeces... | reverse complement strand
CTTCACATTTTCTTCTATATTAAATTTCTGGTTTTCGTTTCTTTAGTCCTTAAAATAAATTAGTATTTATTTTGTTAAAATTGTGAGGATTTTATTGGAACGTGCTACGAATGCAGTCATTTCCTCAGGTTTTAATGGATGGTTTGCCAGGCGGGCAAGGTCATAAAGCTGCTGGCAGATCGTTGTAGTATTTTCGCTTTCGTCATTATTTAAAACATACTGCACAAGGTTATTGTTCATGTTAAGAACAAGAGTCTCGCCTTCAGCGCCAAGTCCGGTAGAACTATTGCTCATTCCGTACATTTCCATCATTTCAGACATACGTCTTGTCTGCTCGGAAACAGTGATCATGGAAGGTGTATCTGCATTTTTCAGTTTTTCAACTTTTACGATCAGGTTTTCTACACCGGTTGCCTTTTTAAACTTCTCAGAAAGCTTCTCGGTAAGTTCTTTTTCTTCGTTCTCGTCAATGGCTTCTTTGAAGTTATCAGTAAGTTCAGAGTCGATACGGAGGAATTTTACTTCCGGATTTCTCTGCTCTAAATGAGTGATAAATGTTGTATCAATCTGGTGAGTCAGATAAATGGCATCCATTTCCTGCTCTTTAAACATATTGATGTACTGAGACTGTGCAATTTCGTCTGTGATATAGAAGACGTTATTCTCGTATTTTTCTTTGCCGGCTTCAAGGTAGTCCGGAAGAGTGACATATTTGCCTTCCATGTTCTTGAAGATGATGTAATCTTTCATCTTGTCATTGAACTTCTCATCGCGGATGCAGCCAAATTTAATGAACGGGCTGATATCATCCCAGTATTTTTCATAATTTTCGCGGTCTGTCTTACACATACCGGAAAGCTTTTCTGCTACTTTCTTTGTAATGTAATTAGAAATCTTCTTAACAAATCCGTCATTCTGTAATGCGCTTCTTGATACATTCAGTGGAAGGTCAGGACAGTCAATACATCCTTTTAATAATAAGAGGTACTCAGGGATTACTTCCTTAATGTTATCTGCGATAAATACCTGATTGTTATATAACTTGATTTTTCCCTCGATCGTATCGTACTTTGTATTGATCTTAGGGAAATAAAGAATACCTTTTAAGTTAAATGGATAGTCCATGTTCAGATGAATCCAGAATAAAGGCTCCTTATAATCGTGGAATACATCACGATAAAATTCTTTATATTCTTCATCGGTACAGTCATTAGGATGCTTGGTCCATAATGGATGAATCTGGTTGATTGGCTTAGGAGTATCCTCTTCCTCCTCTTCCTCAAGAGTTACTTCGGAGTCTCCATCTTCTTCTGTACCGTCTTCTTTGGAGTCAGCATCTTTTGCTTCTACATCAATTACCTTTTCTTCAGCAGACTTCTTCGCAGCTTCTTCTGCCTTCTTCTCTTCCTCTTCCTCATTTACAAAGTAAATCTCAACCGGCATGAAAGAGCAGTACTTATCAAGAATTTCACGACAACGGAACTCGTTACAGAATTCGTAACTGTCATCATTGAGATACAATGTGATTACGGTACCACGTTCTGCCTTATCGCCCTCTTCCATATCAAACTCTGTGCCGCCATCACATTCCCAGTGAACTGGTGCAGCACCTTCTTTATAAGAAAGGGTATCGATAGTAACCTTATCAGCAACCATAAATGCAGAGTAGAAACCAAGACCGAAATGACCGATGATCTGCTCATCGCTCGCCTTATCTTTATATTGTTCCATAAAAGCAGCGGCACCAGAAAAAGCAATCTGGTTAATGTATTCATCTACTTCCTCTTCCGTCATACCGATACCATTATCGATAAAAGTGAGTGTCTTATCGGTAGGGTTAATACGAACTTCTACCTTATACTTCTCATCATCTGCCTCTTCAAACTCACCCATAACAGCAAGCTTCTTAAGCTTTGTAACCGCATCGCATCCGTTGCTCACTAATTCGCGGATAAAAATATCGTGGTCAGAATAGAGCCACTTCTTTATGATAGGAAAAATATTTTCACTGTTAATTGATAAACTTCCCTGTTTAGCCATAATAAACATCTCCTTAAAATTAATTATATAAAAGTAGACAAATATTTATAGAATATCGTCTTTGTATTTTTATCAATACCATTCTTATACTAATACCACGAAACCGGAATGTCAAGGGAAAATTAGCACTCAGTTAAAAAGAGTGCTAACAACTTTGCTGTTTTACATCATTACGCTCATGTTTGCAACATATTTGCCATGGATGTACAAACTTTAGGCTACTGTTGGAAATTTATGTCGAAACGTGCTATAATTTCACCATTAGTGACAATACTTAAGATACTACTTAAAATAATACTTAAATAGAAAGAGAGAAGAGGAATGAATCAGAGTTTAATGACAGAATTTAAGGAAGACTTAAAAGATTTTAGAGAGATGACTGAGAAGTTTTATGCGAAGGAAGTTAGTATAAAGGATTATAAAGGGTTTTCCGGTGGATTTGGAAGTTACGCCCAAAGGGGAGGAGAGGCGAGTATGCTTCGTCTTCGTATGCCGGGTGGAAGAATTACAAAGGAAAAGTTAAAGTTTTTAGTAGATGCGATCGCTGCTTATGATGTCAGAAGAGTACATCTTACAACCTGCCAGACAGTGCAGTTCCATGATCTTGGTATGAAGGCGGTTTGTGACATTATGGAACGGGCGATGGAAGTCGGCATCATTACTCGTGGTGGTGGTGGAGATTTTCCAAGAAATGTGATGGTATCCCCTCTGTCTGGTGTAGAGCAGGGAGAGTATTTTGATGTGCTTCCTTATGCGGAAAGAGCAGGAGATTACCTGATGGGAATGATTAAAACGGTAAAACTGCCTAGAAAGCTAAAGGTAGGATTTTCAAATTCTCCGGCAAATGTGACGCATGCGACATTTCGTGATCTTGGTTTTATGGCAAAAGAAAATGGGTTGTTTGATGTGTACAGTGCCGGTGGACTTGGAAATAATTACAAGATGGGTGTAAAAGTAGCAGAAAATGTGAAGCCGGAAGAGGTTCTTTATTATGTAGAGGCGATGGTTCGTACCTTTACTACTTACGGGAATTATGAAAGCCGGGCAAAGTCAAGAACAAGATATATGCAGGAAACATTGGGAGTAGAAGGGTATAAAAAAGCCTATCAGGAAAAGCTTCTTGAAGTAAAAGCCGAGTTTAAAGATTCTCTTCTTATAAAAGAAAGTTCAGTGTCAGCAGAACAAGAAAGCAATACAGAAGAAAGCGTAGTAAATATAAAAGAACAGGAAAGTCAGTTAAAAAATGTGGCAGCATACCCGCAGACAGAAAGCGCATCAGAACGCGTGATTACGCAGAAACAAGCAGGGCTTTATGCAGTTGCCTATCATCCGGTTGGTGGAATGGTTCCAGCGCAGAAGTTTGAGGAAATCTACGAAGGAATCAAGAATGCAGCGAAGGCAGAAGTTCGTGTCGCACCCGATGAGACCTTGTATATCATTAATCTGAACGCACAGCAGGCAGAAAAAATACATAAGATCACAGCAGACGGTGCAAAGAATCTTTTTGAGACCTCAGTATCCTGTATCGGAAGTACAGTCTGTCAGATTGGATTAAGAGATTCCCAGGGCTTACTTGCAAGCATTGTAGAAGCGGTGGAGCCATATCATTTTGCAGATGGTGTACTGCCAAGAATCCATATATCCGGCTGCCCATCTTCCTGTGGAACACACCAGATTGGAAAACTGGGCTTTCGTGGAGCATCAAAGAGTGTGAATGGAAAAGCAGAGCCGGCATTTGCATTTTATGTTAACGGACAGGATACACAGGGGGAAGAAAGATTTGGAGAAGAGTGGGGTGTTATGCTTGCTACAGATATACCAAAGTTTTTTGTAGAGCTTGGTACAGTTATTTCAGAGGAAAAAGTCAGTTATGAACAATGGTATAAGAAGAATATGGATACTTTAAAGAATATTGTGGAGCCATATCTTCAGAAGTAAAGAAGCAAATTAAATAAATTGGAAAATGTAACTGAAACGATATGAGTGCAAAATAATGACACAATCTTGAAGTGTTTTTGAATTACAAACGTGTATAATACCTCTGAAATGTTGGAATATTATTGCAAAAACATGTAAAAATATAAACAATTTATAAAAATGATATTGTAGTTGGAAAAAATGGGTTCTTTATGATAAAATAATAGAAAGCTGGTGGGAGGACCATAAAATATGATGGTTCTTTCATCTGTCGCGAACGCTGCCATTTGCAGGATAAACTTTTGACATAAAGCAGGGCAGTACACAATAGAATAATATAGGGATGGATGTAACAGTAACAGTAAGAGGACGAATGTGGGGTTCGGATTCTTGCAGATATATGCGGAAGATATCCAGAATATGTTTTTTGGGAATGCATACTTTAAAATGTTTTAATTCAGATTAGAGAGTAATGGTAATTGAGGACAGCAATTCAGAACATAGAACGATCTAAGAGAAAGCGGGGAAAACATTATGAAGAAAGTAAAGGACAGCCAGAAACGATGGAAGCAGCTTGTTACGATGTTATTAGTTGCAGCATTATTGGTGACAGGTACACCAGATGTTGTTGGATTTGCTTCTGAAGGGACACAGGAGCAAGTTACAGCTGCAGCGGAACAATCACAGAAAACCCAGGAGAAAGCACAGAAAGAGTCAGTACAGGAAGAAACTGCACAGAAAGAAGCTGTGCAAGATCATGAGCAGATGTCGGAGGAGGCTGGTGGACAGCAGAGTTCATCCAGTCATTCAGACACAGCAGTGAAAGAAGAGAATACAGAAAAAGAAAGAAGTGCCGCAGGTACGACGGAGCGTTCTGAGACTGAGGAGCCACAGAACAATAAGCAAAAGAATGAGGTCATATCTGGGGCTAAAAGTGTTGCTCCTTCTACCTCTAAAGTAAGAGAACCGGACAAAAATGAAGAGAAAAAAGAGAAAGAAGAGAAGGATACAAAGACAGAGTACATATATAAAAGCACATCTATGCATGCAAAGGTAACATTAAAAGATGCGGAGGCTCTTTCTGATCATGCAGAATTATATGTAAAACAGAAAAAAATAGAGAATAAGATAAAGAACCAGATTATGAATAAGGCAGTCGGTGAGGAGAACAAGCAGCTTGTAGACTCTTTAAAAGCCTATGATTTTTCTTTTATCTTAAGCGGAGAGAGAGTCGATCCATCTGAAAGTATGCAGGTAACTCTTTCTAATCTCGGAATCAAAAATACACAGAACACACTTATTTACCAGATGGAGGAAGACGGACAGGTTAAGAAGGTTGATGCAGTAAAGACAGGCAGTGATGCGATGCAGTTTATGACAAAGAGACTTGCTTCCTATGTTATTCTTGCTTACACGACCGTATCTGATATAAAAGGTAATGATATTACAACTTTATATCCGGCAATGATCACAGCGGCACAGACACAGATTCAGAGTAAGGAAAACGGAAATGTTCCGATAGAATTCTTGACACGTTCCAAGACTCCGCTTGTATTGAAAGATAAAACAGGGAAGAAGGCGCTGGAATGGACATGGAGTGATATCGCGGATATTGATCTTTCTCTTGAGAATGACAGCCAGGTATGGAACGGTTCTCGTTCTTATGGTAAGCACATAGCCACGTCTTTAAAGAACGGCAGAGTAACGGCAAAGGATGGAAAGTTATATGATTCTGCCCTGTGGAAGAACGAAGGAAAAGCAGGGAAAGATACAACAATCACTCGCATTCGTGGAGAATTTACGATAACAGATAAGAACAGAAGTAAGTATGCATATACATTAAAGACAGTCACAGACAGTGAGAATATCTATGCAAAGGATAACATGTTTGTCTTTGTTTATCCCAAAGATACAGAGCTGACAGATAATAATTACATGGATTATCTTGCATTCTGGACAGGAGCTTCAGCGGATGCCGGCACCTTCCACGAAAGGACTGCTGCGCATTATACACAGCGAACATCAGCTAAGGGTCTATCCATTCTTACAGACGGATGGCATATGACAACAGTCTGCAATAATGCAGGGAGCATTATCGCAAATACAGATGCGAATGATTATTACATAGACGTAATTAGTACAACAGAAAGCAGTACCGGCGGCATGTACCGATTTACATTGGTAAAAGATACCGAAGGCGGCGAGATAGCAAAAGATCTGGATGGAACATTAAAAACAAAGGAGGCACAAAGTACTGAGCAGACAGCAAAAGCAGCTTCTATAATACGGGAATATAAGAGTGATGAGATTAATGTGACGGTTACAGCAGAGAACGAAACAGATCTGCCGGAAGATGCAAAGTTACAGGTAACAGCAATTGAAAAGGATAATAAAAATACAGCAGAGAAATATGAAGATGTGAAACAGCAGCTTATAGATAAAACCACAGATAAGAGTTATAGTATTGCAGGTTTTCTTGCTTATGATATCTCATTTGTTGATAACAATGGAAACAAGATTGAGCCAAATGGCAAAGTACAGGTTTCCATAGAATATAATAAGACAGCTATACCAGAAGAACTTAAAAATGATAAAAACTTAGCCAATACAGCAGTTACAGTAATGCATCTTGAAGAAGATGAAGAAGGCAAAGTAAAAAATATTGTAGATATGTCTAAAAATAAGCAGTTAAAAGATATTCAAACTAATGATGATAAGGAAGTAAAAACTGTTGAATTTGAGACAGAAAGTTTTTCTACATTTACAATTACATGGACTTCAAATACCAGCGTTAATACAGAAGTGAATATTGTTAGTGAAAGCGGAGAAATAATTGAATTACAAGATTCCGCATTAAGTAATTTAGAAGTTTCGGAAGGTACCTTTAATATTTCAAGTATAACATCTGATGATAAGTATAATAAGTATTGTGAATTGACGGATAAGAGCGGTAAAAAGTATCAATTTGATAAAGCAGTCGTTTTGGATAACGATAAAACTTATAATAGAAATAATGGAACACAGATTTCTTCATTAAATTTACATAATAATAGTGTTTGGTACCAGAGTCAATCTGGAAGTGAATGGGAATATCTGGATAATAAAAAAGTATATTTTGTTTATACAGAAATGTTATCAGAAGTTGAAACGGTAGATAGTGCTTCTAAAGGAATCAAGATTAAGATGATAGACTTAGCATCAAGCTCGCAAAATGCCTCTCTTATAAACGGAAACACTTCGATTAGTTTAGGTGGCGGTTACGGTAATGGAACTATTAAAAAGAACTTGCTGGAAAGACGTTTGGGGACAGATGGTTATCCGATAGCAAAAAATGGTGCAAAAAGTCTGTCTGGCTTATTTAGTGGGGCAACAGAAACAAACAACTTATTTATCAAGAGTATCTATGCTAATACAGGATACTATGAATACAGTAGTTTTGAAAATTATGCCTATTTAGATACCAGCAGTTCGGGTTCAACAAAGGATTTTAAGGTATATAAGCAGATAGGAACACCTACAAATGAGGATAAGTATTTTTATAAACGTGGTAATTTCATGCCGTATAATTCCATCAGTGCTGGCCGTTTTTCAACCAATAAAAATTTGTATGATGAAGACGGAAAGGCCTTGACAGATACTGCTCCAAGAAAAGAAGAAAAGTTATATCTGGTAAACGGAACTCCAAATTACTACTTTGGAATGGAAGTATCCGCCAACTTTGTTCAGCAGAAGAATGGACAGGTCACACAAAATGGAAAAAAAGAGCCAATGGTCTATGAATTCAACGGCGATGATGATATGTGGGTTTTTATAGATGGGATATTAGTTCTTGACATTGGTGGTATTCACGATGCACATTCCGGTAAGATTAACTTTGCAACTGGTGTAGTTTCATGGAAAGATTGTGTGACAGGTGAAACCCCAGTGGAATCTACTACCACGATTAAGGAATTATTTAAAGAGGCAGGTTACTTCCCAGATGGAACTGTATGGGATGATAATAAAGTTAGTGATTATTTCAAAGGAGATACTTTCAAAGATTATTCCAGCCATACGATGCGTATGTTTTACTTTGAGAGAGGCGCAGGTGCTTCTAATCTTCATATGAAGTTTAATCTTCCGGTTGTTCCAGATGGTTCAATTGAAGTAAAGAAAGAACTTTCTAACACAGATAAAGAAAAGTATGCGAATGTTCTGTTTAAATTTAAAGTATATGCACAGAAAGTTAAAGAAGATGGAACATTTGAGGATAGCTATGAGGTATTAACAACAAAAGCAAAGATGGCGGATGGTACTGCTGTAACTTTCGATGATGATGGAGCATTTTATTTAAAACCAGGGCAAAAAGCGACATTTTCTGGATTAAAGGATAATCAAAAATATTATGTTGAGGAAATCGGTGTAAAGTCAGAAGAGTACGATGACATAAAAATTAATGATGTCACTTATAGAGAGTATAAGGAGAATGAATCTGAGAAAGGAAAAGAAGTCAGAGATATCCGTACTTCTAAAGAAGTAGCTGAGAATCGAAGATTAGTTGTATTCACAAATAATTGTTCTGCAGCCAATAAAAGAGAGCTGCGTATAACCAAAGCGATGCAGGAAGGGCAGATGCCAGACGGTACGTTTAGCTTTGAGATCTACTTAACAAGTACGGAAGGAAAATTGGTTCCATATGTAGGCCCATATTATTTATATTGTGTAAATGATAGAGGGGAGAATAAGACGGAGACAATTTACTATAAGAATGAGAATGGAAAATTAAGAGCATTGGAGTCTGGAAAGGTGGAAGCTGCAGGAGATACGAACTCGTCAGGTGAGATTACAGGAATTCCTGTAGGATATACCGTCAGCATAACGCAGATTCTTTCTGGTACAAAGTTTAAGGTTGAAGAAATTAATTTGGATTCTGAGAAATACAAAGTGCCAACGATAACAGTAAGTGGGTGTAAAGATGCGGATACATCTAAGGAGTATACTGCAGCGGGAACGATTGAATTAGGAAAGGATGCTTCTGTACTTGTTACAAATCATAAAAATTATAAAGTGATAAAGGCAGAAAAACAGTGGAAAGATTCTAAAAAATCGGATGGAACAGGAGAGGAGAATTCTGATTTTCCTGATTTAGAAGATGATTTAAAACCAGAAAGCACAATATTAGGATTATATTATCAAAATGCTGCTCAGCCAGAACAAGCGAAACAAGTAAATGCGACAGATTCGACCAATCAATGGACCTGTGAATTTGAAGTTCCAGGTAATCATAATCTTTCGGATTATAGAGTAAGAGAGGTTGTGAAAAAAGGGGAAAATAATTACAATCTAGTAGATAGCGAAGAATATATTAAGCTTGGAGATTATATTTATCAGGTAACTTATTCAGAAAAAACGGAGATTACGGAAGGAATAGAAGAAAAGACCGTTTCGGTTGTTAACACATTACAAAGAGGAAGTATCGAGATTACAAAGAATAATGCCAATAAAGAAAAACTTGGTGGTGCAGAATTTAAGATAACAGGACTAGGTAATTATGAACAAACTGTTACGACACCATCAGGAGGAGAGAATAAAGGTGTTATCACTATTTCTGACTTACTTCCAGGAGAATATGTAATAACAGAAACAAAGGCGCCAGCAAATTATAACTTATTAGTGAATCCAATTACTGCTGTAGTAGGAACGACAGAGGGGGAAAGTACAAACTCTGGATATACAGTAGTAGGAGATGAGAATACATATTATTATGATTTGAAAATGGAGATAACCAACAACAAACTCTTCGATATGCCAGCAGCCGGCGGAGGCTTCCGCGCTACAATCTTCGGTGTTGTGATAATGATCATAGCCGGAGGCTGGTATGGTATTCGTAAGAGAAAAAGAACCATATAAACCTTTACATCATCTTTGATTTTAATATAATGGGGCTCATCTGCCCCATATATATAAAGGATGCTCGGAAACAAATAGCTTATATTTCAGAAAATAACAAAGAAAGCGGGGAACGAATATGAAGAAGTTATGGAAGAAATTATTAGCAATTACAACAGCAGTGATGATGGTGGTAACATTGCTTCCGGCGATGGCGAGGGCATCAACAGCCAGTGAAAATGCAGTAATAAAGGATAATTTTGATTTATCTCAAAAAGGAAGCATTACTATTCATAAAACATCTCAGGATGCGAATGAACCATTAAAAGATGCGGGGTTTACGTTGTACAAATTAGTATCTTTTAAAGCTATGAATGATGGAACAATTGTAGTAGATGAAGAGCATAGTGTAGAAAATTCTGGTTTAAAGGGTAATATTAATTTGATTGACTTTAAAACAATTTTATCCAATATTCCAGAAAATGCTAAGAAGGCAACAAACGAATATAAGGATAATGATAAAGTTATAAGGTATGAAGAAAAGAAAACAAATGAAAATGGAGATGTAAAATTTGAAGATCTTGATCCAGCTATTTATTTAGTGGTTGAGAGTTATGTGCCACAAGTTACAGGAAAACAATTATTTGAAAGTAAACCATTTTTAGTTTCTATTCCTTATACAGCAGGTCAGGACGAAAATGGAAATACAATTGGTTCTACAGACAATTCAGGTCAGAAGTGGATTTATGATATTACAGCAACTCCAAAGAATAACAGTGCGCAAGGCAGCAAGAAAATTACTAATAAAACGCCAGATGCAGCTGGAAATGTAAGTGCCAAAGTAGGAGATACAGTTTCTTATAGAATTGAAGCTAAATCACCGGCATATTCTACTGCAACAGATGGTAGTAAGATTGGATTTGAGATTCGAGATAAATTAACTAATTTAGAATTTGTTTCAGACAGTATTAAAGCGTATATAGTGTCTGAAAGCGGAGATGCAGAGATTGATAATCAAAACTATACTGTTATAACAAATGATAATGATTATACATTTAAAGTATCTTTTAAGGAAGATTGGATAAGAACGCATCCAAACACAAAAGTTGCTATTAGTTATAATGCAACAGTTACAGAAGCAGCGAAAATAGGTTCTGATGCTAATACAAATGAGGCTGCAATCGTGTTTAATAATGACCCTGATAATAATAGTTATAAGATTCCAGATGTACCAAGAGTATATACATATGGATTTGAATTAACTAAAAATGGTAAGAATGAAGTACTTAAGAATATAGTTTTTGAATTATATAAAGATAGTGTTAAAGAAGAGAATAAGATAACAGCTATTAAATATGGTGCTGAGCAAGATGGTACATTTATAACAAAAGATAATGGTAAAATAATTATTAAAGGTCTGGAAGCTGGAACTTACTATTTAAAAGAGACTAAGACAGAGAAAGGTTATACGCTTCTTGCAAATCCAGTGAAAATTGAAATTAATGAAACTCCAGATGAAACTACTGGTACAACATTTTCAGAGTGTAAAGTGGATGGTAACTCAGCAAATAAGGTAGAAATTACTGAAAATTCAGGAAACTATTATTTTGCCTTTACCGTTCAGAACAATAAAGGTTTCAACCTCCCAGCAACCGGTGGCATGGGTACCTACCTCTTCACGATTGGCGGTCTTGTAATTATGGCAGGTGCAGTATTTCTTCTTATTACTTTTAAGAAAAAAAGAGCATAATAACGGAAGAGCTTAAAAAGTCTTGAAAAAAGAAGAAGGCAAGACATATTAATTAAGGTAAAATATAGTAAGTTGTCTTTAGATAATGATAATGCCGAAAGGCAGCTTATGGGGAAGTCTCATATGACTTCCCCATGCTTACAACAAGGTGGGAACAGGATGAAACAAAAGATTATAAATATAGCATTATGCCTGTTCTTTTTGGCAGGATTAAGTATTACGCTGTATCCGGTGTTTAGTGACTGGTATATTAGTCGGCATCAGGGGCAGGTGGTTGATAATTATGATAAGAAAGCAGCACAGATGTCGCAAAAAGAAATTAATAAGGCACTGGAGAAGGCAAGAGAATATAATAGGAAGCTTCTTGGGAATGTTGTGTTGACAGATCCATTTGATACAGATGCAGTGGAGAGGCAGAATGAAGATTACGATAATTTGTTAAATATCGCAGGTGATGGTGTCATGGGAGCGGTAGAGATACCGTCCATTGACGTGTACCTGCCAATTTATCATGGAACAGATAGTAAGGCATTAGAAAAAGGAGCAGGACATCTTGAAAATAGTTCTCTTCCTGTAGGAGGAAAGGGAACCCATTCAATTATTTCGGCACATACCGGTTTGCCGTCTGCAAAAATGTTTGATAATATCACAGAAGTAAAGGAAGGGGACATCTTTTACATCCATGTATTAAATCGCATACTGGCTTATGAAGTGAATCAGATTAAGGTTGTTTTGCCGGAGAATATATCTGATCTGTTAATTAATAGAAATAAAGACTATGTAACATTAGTAACATGTACTCCATACGGAATTAACAGTCACAGACTTCTTGTACGCGGAGAGAGAGTTCCGTATAAGGAAGCAAAAAAGAAGGAAAAAACAAAGAAAAAAAGTAATTCTATGTGGAAAGCGTATGCTCTTGTAATCGTACTTGCAGTTGTTTTAATAATTTTATTATGGTATTACTTCCACATAAAATCAAGCTCGAAAAAGAAGCAAAGGAAAAAGAAACAAAGGAAAAAACAGGTTAGGCGAAATGAAAAGTAAGATATTAGGAATGCTGATCATCCTGCTTTTTGCAGCAGGATATGTCACATTGAATTATCCGGTATTTGGGACATTATATAATCAGATTCATGAGGGAAAAGTCATTGAGTCTTACGATCATACTGTTCATACGATGGATAAAGAAAGACGTAAGAAGTATTTGGAAGAAGCACAGGCGTATAATATAATGTTAGCCAAGGAGAATCCGCAGCTTTTGGATGCATTTTCGCAGGAGGCAAAGAAGTCAGACAGTGTATATAATCGCGTATTGAATATGGAAGAAAGCGGTGTTATGGGAGCGTTGGAGATTCCTAAGATTTCTCTTTATCTTCCGATTTATCATGGGACATCACAGGAAGTATTGGAAAAAGGAATCGGACATCTGGAAGGTTCTTCCATGCCCATTGGTGGAAAGAATACGCATGCGGTTTTAACAGGGCATCGGGGATTGCCGAGTGCAGAACTTTTTTCTAATTTAGATCAGTTGGAAAGAGATGATGAATTTTATATTCATATCCTCGGAGAAACATTAGCATACAAAGTGTTTCATGTAGAAACAGTGAAGCCGGAAGAAACAGGACATCTTGCGATTGCGAGAGGCAGGGACAGGATAACGTTAGTAACCTGCACGCCTTATGGGATTAACACCCACCGCTTATTAGTTCATGCAAAGAGAGTACCTTATAAAGAAAAGGAGAATACGAATTCCCAGAAGGATACTTTATGGAAGTGGCTGATGAAGCAGAAAGTATTTTTGATTTCTACGGATGTATTAGTATTTTTTATTATTTACTTCCTGATTCGCTGTTTTTGGCAAAGAAATGTGAAGAAGCGCAGGCGGAAGAAGAATATAACATAAAGTAATCATCATTAAAGGAGGCAAAAGAATGAAAGCAAACTTGAGGAAGAAGTGCTGTAGATATCTTATAACATTTTTATCTGCGATTGCAGTAACAGCCGGTCTGTTGATTCCGGCTCAGATTAAAGCAGCAGATAGTTACGATAAAGACAAAAAAGGAAGTATCACAATTAATTTAGATGATGTAAAGTTAGATGACACAGTAACGAACAAAGAAGGGGTATCGGTTAGTGTGTATCAGATTGCATCTATCAATCATGATAGAATAAATATTTCTTTTGATATTAATAGTTCCTTATCGTCTACGGGTGTGGATGTGAATGATATTACGACAAGTGATAAGAATTTAAATGCAGCCAAAAAGCTTTCAGCAACAATTGGAAAGTCCGGTATTACAGCAACAACAAAGAAGACAGACAGGAATGGTAAAGTGAGTTTTACAAATCTGCCACAGGGAATGTATCTTGTGGAAGAAGCGGATGGAGCTTCTTATGGAACATTTTCTCCGTTCTTAGTTGCGATTCCATATATGGAAGATGGAGAAAACTGGATTTATGATGTGGTAACTTATACGAAAGGTGTAAGCAATAAACAGGGATCTTTGGAAGTGACGAAGTATTTAGCTTATATGAATCCGGACACAGGGAAGCTTCTTTATCTGCAGGCACCGGATGCAAGCTATTATGTTGGTTTGTTCTGTGATGCGGACGGAACGATTCCGTGTCGTAAAGATTATGTGAAAGAATTAAAGTTTAAGGGAACGAGCAGTTCGACAGTAAAGTATGATAATCTTCCAGATGGAACATACTATGTATTTGAAACGGATGAAAATGGAAAACCATATATTATGGGAGATAGTCATACGGAACAGTATGACAGAACATATAAATGCGTGATAGGAGACGGAAAGAATAATTCTACAGATAATAAGATACAGCTTGAGGGGCATCCGAAGGCAAATCTGAAGATTTGTAATATGTTTGCCGAAATTCCGGATGAGTTCTTAGTTGAGGCAGAGCTTTCTATTAAGAAAAATGTCGTAAAGAATGGTCAGCAGACAACAACGAATGATACATTTTATGCATCTGTCTATGAACAGACAGGCACTTCTGATAATTTAAGCCAGACCTTAATCCAGACGGTACAGTTAAAACAGAATGATACAGTAACAGTAGCGCTTCCGGTAGATGCAGATACAAGTAAGACAAAGACATTTGTTATTGAAGAAACAGATGCAAACGGTAATGCGCTTGATTCCGATAATTTTGCTTATGAGATCAGTGGAGAGGGTAATGTAGAACTTTCTATGGAGAATACAAAAGGAAGTATTACTCTTACGAATACGATCAAAGAAGAAGAGAGTGAATCTTCTTCTGAGGAAGAGACAACATCTACGGAGAAAGAAAAAGAAAAGCATACGCCAAATACAACATCAAGGACATCAACTGGTGGAAAGACCGGTGATACAACACCAATCAAGACATGGATTATTATTGGAGTAGTTGCAGCAGCAGTTATTATTTTCCTTATAATAAGAAAAAAGAAAAGTGAATAAAATTTGAGTTATCCTGTGGTATGTGGTACAGGTAGATAATGTTCCTATATTTTGGCAGGAGTATAATAGAGAAGGGATTGTACTTTTTGGGGTACAATCCTTTTTTGTAAAGAAAAGTTTACAAGAATAACAAAGGAAGTTGACATGTATCAATTATACTTTTTGTAGTTTTACTACAAAGGGGGCGTAAGGAATGATATATAGAAGAGATACAGGCGGCATTTCCTAAACTTCGAAAGTCAGAGCAAAAATATGTTGAGAAGATGGAGAAGAAGACATTAAATCAGAACAAATATTTGGATTTTGGTATGTACATTTGTTCGTATATTTGATATAATCGGAAGCATACTACGATGAAGAGGGAGGTAAGATGCTTCATGGATCATTTTGAATTAGTGTCTGAGTTTGCGCCGACCGGTGATCAGCCGCAGGCAATCGAACAACTGGTAGAAGGGTTTAAAGAAGGGAATCAGTTTGAGACTTTGCTTGGTGTTACCGGTTCCGGTAAGACATTTACTATGGCGAATGTTATTGCACAGTTGAATAAGCCGACGTTGATCTTAGCGCATAATAAGACACTGGCAGCACAGCTTTACAGTGAGTTTAAGGCATTTTTTCCGCATAATGCAGTGGAGTATTTTGTCTCCTATTATGATTATTATCAGCCGGAAGCCTATGTTCCTTCTACAGATACGTATATAGAGAAGGATTCTTCGATTAATGATGAGATTGATAAGCTGCGTCATAGTGCGACAGCGGCTTTGATTGAGCGGAAGGATGTTATTGTTGTTTCTTCTGTTTCCTGTATTTATGGAATCGGTAGTAAGAATGATTATGCGAAGATGATGATCTCACTGCGTCCGGGGATGGAGATTGACAGGGATGAAGTTGTCCGTCGGCTGATTGATATTCAGTATGTACGTAATGAACTTGATTTTAAGAGAGGAAGTTTTCGTGTACGCGGAGATGTACTGGAGGTTGTTCCTGTTTCTACTTTTGAGGATGCGATTCATATTGAATTTTTTGGTGATGAGATTGATCGGATCATGCAGGTGGATGTACTGACAGGTGAGATTAAGGCAAGTCTTAATTTTGCGGCGATTTTCCCGGCTTCTCATTATGTTGTGCCACAAGAGCAGATTGAACGTGCGGTGAAGACGATTAAGGAAGAACTCGATGAAAGAGTAGAGTATTTTAAGGAGAATGACCAGCTTTTGGAGGCACAGCGGATTTCCGAGCGGACGAACTTTGATATGGAGATGCTGAAGGAGACTGGTTTTTGTTCTGGAATCGAGAATTATTCCAGACATCTTACCGGATTAGAGCCTGGGAAGGCGCCATATACGCTGATCGATTTCTTTGGGGATGACTTCCTTATGATCGTGGATGAGTCCCATATCACGATTCCGCAGGTAAGAGGGATGTATGCCGGGGACCGTTCCAGAAAGCAGACATTAGTTGATTTTGGATTCCGTTTGCCATCTGCTCTTGATAACCGTCCGCTTAATTTTGATGAATTTGAAGAACGAATTGATCAGATGCTATTTGTTTCTGCGACACCGAATGTTTACGAAGGGGAGCATGAGATGCTTCGTGCGGAGCAGATTATCCGTCCGACAGGTCTTCTTGATCCGCCAATCGATGTTCGTCCGGTGGAGGGGCAGATTGATGATCTGATCAGTGAGATTAACAAGGAAGTAGAGAAGAAGCATAAGGTCCTGGTGACTACTTTAACGAAACGGATGGCAGAAGACCTGACCGCCTATATGAAGGAACTCGATATTCGTGTCAAGTATCTACATTCTGATATTGATACGTTAGAGCGAATTGAGATTGTACGAGATCTGCGGATGGATGTATTTGATGTTCTTGTGGGAATCAATCTTTTAAGAGAGGGTCTCGATATTCCAGAAGTGACACTTATCGCGATTCTTGATGCGGATAAAGAGGGATTTTTGCGTTCGGAAACTTCTCTTGTGCAGACGGTTGGTCGTGCTGCGAGAAACGCAGAAGGTCACGTTATTATGTATGGTGATACGATCACAGATTCTATGCGAGCGGCAATCACAGAGACAAAGCGCCGTCGTGAGATTCAGATGGCCTATAATGAGGAACATGGTATTACTCCGACAACGATTCGGAAGGCGGTACGTGATGTTATCTCAATTACGAATGACAGTGATGATAGCATGGATGGTATTGGTGGAAAGCATACAAAAGACAGTGCTTTAAAGAAAGACAGAGAATCTATGAACCGCAAAGAGCTTACGGAAATGATAGCAAAGCTCACGAAGAAGATGAATAAGGCAGCAGCAGAGCTGAACTTTGAAGAGGCAGCAGAGCTTCGAGATGAATTGAAGAAGTACAAGATCGCACTTAGAGATTATGAGGATTAATAGATTTTTGGTTTTAAGAGAGAGACATTTAATAGAGGTGCATTTGAAAGAGATATATCAGATGTGAGATAACTCCACCTCTGTAGGTGGAGAGCAAGAAAGTAGGGGCATTCTTGAATTAAGAGAGATGCATTTGATAAAGAGATATATCTAATTGGGAAAGGATAAAGTGAATGAGTGAAAAGAAGGAGTACATTCGTATTCGAGGGGCGCGGGAGCACAACCTTAAGAATATTAATATAGATATACCAAGGAATGAATTTGTAGTACTGACAGGACTTTCGGGTTCCGGTAAGTCATCCCTGGCATTTGATACGATTTATGCGGAAGGACAGCGGCGATATATGGAGTCCCTTTCTTCTTATGCAAGACAGTTCTTAGGACAGATGGAGAAACCGGATGTAGACGATATTCAGGGGTTATCTCCTGCGATTTCAATCGATCAGAAGTCTACAAACCGGAATCCACGATCTACGGTTGGTACCGTAACGGAAATTTATGATTATTTGAGACTTCTTTATGCAAGAGTTGGAATTCCGCACTGTCCAAAGTGTGGGAAGGTCATTTCCAAGCAGACGGTAGACCAGATTGTAGATATTTTGATGAAGCTTCCGGACAGAACGAAGATTCAGCTGCTGGCACCGATTGTAAGAGGAAGAAAGGGCGAGCATGTCAAGATTTTAAAGGATGCGAAGAAGAGCGGCTATGTGCGTGTTCGCATTGACGGGAATCTTTATGATCTGTCGGAAGAGATTCAGTTAGAGAAGAATAAGAAGCATAATATTGAAATTATCGTAGACCGCCTTATGATAAAGGAAGGAATTGAGAATCGTCTGACAGATTCGATCGAAACAGTAATGAAGCTTACTGGAGGAATTCTTCTTGTTGATGTCGTTGGGAAAGAACAGCTGAACTTCAGTCAGAGTTTTTCCTGTCCGGACTGTGGAATCAGTATTGACGAGATTGAACCAAGAAGTTTTTCTTTTAATAATCCGTTTGGTGCCTGTCCGGTCTGTCATGGACTTGGTTTTAAGATGGAATTTGACATTGATCTTATGATTCCCGATAAAAAATTAAGCATCGCAGATGGAGCAATCACAGTGTTGGGGTGGCAGTCCTGTACAGATGCCAAGAGTTACACAAGAGCAATCCTTGATGCATTAGCAAAAGAATATCATTTTGATTTAAATACACCATTTTGTGATCTGAGTCAGGAAGCACAGGATGTGATCATTCATGGAACCAATGGTCATGAAGTAAAGGTGTATTATAAAGGAAAGCGCGGAGAAGGTATATATGATGTTGCGTTTGAAGGGCTGATCCGTAACGTGCAGCGCCGCTACAGAGAGAATCATTCAGAACGCCAAAGAGCAGAGTATGAAAACTTTATGACGGTAACACCATGCGATAGTTGTCATGGGCAGCGTTTAAAGCCAGAGTCATTAGCAGTAACAGTAGGAGAGTACAACATCTCTGAGCTTACAAAGCTTTCTGTAAAGCGTTTGATTTCTTATTTTAATGAGATTCAGCTTACCGAAAGACAACAGTTGATCGGAAAGCAGGTATTAAGAGAAATACGTGGACGAATCGGCTTCCTGAATGATGTCGGTCTTGACTATTTAAGCCTTTCCCAGCCAACAGGAACCCTTTCTGGTGGAGAAGCACAGCGAATCCGTCTTGCAACCCAGATTGGTTCCGGACTTGTCGGTGTAGCATATATTCTTGATGAACCAAGTATCGGATTACATCAAAGAGATAATGATAAGCTTATTTCAGCCTTAAAGCGACTGCGTGACCTGGGGAATTCCCTCATTGTCGTAGAACATGATGAAGATACGATGCGAGAAGCAGATTGCATAGTGGACATCGGACCGTTAGCAGGCGAGAACGGTGGAGAGGTCGTTGCAATCGGAACGGCACAGGAACTGATGGATAATCCAAACTCGATTACCGGTGCCTACCTTAGCGGGAAAAAGAAGATTCCGGTTCCGGAAGTACGCAGACAGCCACAAGGCTATCTCACCGTAAAAGGCGCACAGGAAAATAATTTAAAGAATATTGATGTGAAGTTCCCATTGGGCGTATTTACCTGTGTCACAGGAGTCTCCGGCTCTGGAAAGAGTTCCCTTGTCAATGAGATTCTCTATAAGAAGCTTGCCTGTGTATTAAATCGGGCTCGGATTAAGCCAGGTAAACATAAAGAAATCGAAGGAACAGAACAGTTAGATAAGATTATCAATATCGATCAGTCTCCGATCGGTCGTACCCCTCGTTCTAATCCGGCAACCTATACAGGCGTGTTCGATCATATCCGGGAATTATTTGCCATGACAAAAGATGCCAAAGCAAGAGGATACGATAAAGGACGCTTCAGCTTCAATAAAAAGGGAGGCCGCTGTGAAGCCTGTGCCGGTGACGGTATTTTAAAGATTGAAATGCAGTTTCTTCCGGATGTATATGTCCCTTGTGAAGTTTGTCATGGAAAGCGGTATAACAGAGAAACATTAGAAGTAAAGTACAAGGGCAAGAATATCTTTGAAGTATTAGACATGAACGTCGATGAAGCCTGCGAATTCTTTGAGAGCGTACCATCGATTCGAAGAAAGATAGAAACATTACGGGATGTAGGACTCTCTTACATTAAGTTAGGACAGCCATCCACGACCCTTTCCGGTGGAGAAGCACAGCGAGTAAAGCTTGCGACAGAATTAAGCCGTCAGAGCACCGGCAAGACCATTTACGTCTTAGATGAGCCAACAACAGGACTGCACTTTGCAGACGTTCATAAATTAGTAGACATTTTACAGCGTTTAACAGAAGGCGGCAATACCGTTGTTGTCATTGAGCATAACTTAGAAGTAATCAAAACAGCGGATTACATCATAGATATGGGACCAGAAGGCGGCGAAGGCGGCGGAACGATGGTAACCTGCGGCACCCCAGAAGAAGTCTCAGACGAACCGAGATCCTATACGGGAAAGTACCTGAGGAAATATTTAAATACTAATTTGATGGACTAAAGAGACGAAAAGCAGAAATTTCATATATAATACAATGTGAAGATAGTCGCGGCGTAGAAAATGCCTGTTCGGCATTTTTACTGGCTCCGACATCACATTGTATTATATATGAAATTTCTGCTTTTCTGCTGTTTGGATCCAGAAGGAAATTAGTATTTAAATCTTGGATGGGAGAGAGGGGATTGTCCAGAAGTCTGTGGTTTTTATTTGGAATGAAAATCTCCAGAAGAGGGGTATCTTCTTACAATTCAGCATAGAATTTTGTTTCAGCGGCTGTCTGTTTTTAATAACAAATAGCAAATTAGTGATTTGTATTGGAAAAATAACAATTTGAGTGTCAATCCTTTAGAATTTAATTTTCCGGAAGACCATAGCCTTCTGGCACATTCCATGTTGTTAAACCGTAGATTTAGATAGTCAGAAAAAAGAAATAATACCCTATCCCAGATGCGGATTCGGAGCGTGTTTAAGATGCGAACGAGCATTTTAAACACAGCGACTACGGAGCAGATGGGATAGGGTATTATTTCTTTTTTCGTCTATACGAAATCTACAAATTACTATTTCCATGTCATTTGTAATTGCTTTTTTTGTGCTACGCAATCAGCAAGATATAAATTAATTAGAGTCTGATAGGGAATCCCTGATTGCTTCGATTGTTCCTTAAAATAATCTATGGTATCTACATCAATGTTAATAGTAATCTGTTGTTTTAACTGCTTAGCATATGGATTCTTTCTGGCTTTTGTAAAATCATATTCATCTTTCATAATACATTCCTCCATTAAAATAGATTCTTATTATAAGATATAGTTTCTCTTACAGTAGCTTTTCTTGCAGATATAATGCGTATAATTGTATCGGATTTTCTATAGCAATGACAGACAACCAGAAGATTAGCCTTTTTACTAAGACCTAAAATTATGAAACGCTCCTCATCTAATGAATGTTCTGGGTCGTCAATGATTAAAGCCTCCTCATCAAAAAATACGCTTTGTGCTTCTTCGAATGATATCTTATGTTTTTTCTGATTAATTTTATTCTTATTGTCGTCTCATTGAAATTTGATATCATTCATAATTATATTATAATTATGAAGTAAGAAAATGTCAATACTATTAAATCTTTGCTTTGTCACTCGTTGATTATCTAGTTCCTTAAGCAGCCATAACCTTCCGGCAATTTCTTAAGTTACTTCAATATTAAATTTTAATTTCGTTTCTGTAGCCATAGACAGCTGCTAAAGAAAGACAATATCCTATATCTGTGACCTTAGAATGAGGATTGAATGTGAGCCATTAAGCGAACACTCAACCCACAAGTGATAGAGTCACAGATATAGGATATTGTCTTTCTTTGGGCGCGTCTGTTTTGGTAGGTGAATCAAAATTTAATAAAAAACCTCTTGATTTTTGAAACGAGATAGTATATAATACGATATTGTCAGGCGCAGTAATGCGACTTGAATGGGTGGATTCCCGAGTGGCCAAAGGGGACAGACTGTAAATCTGCTGCAAATTGCTTCGGTGGTTCGAATCCACCTC
>ENA-OPBF01000849-OPBF01000849.1-human-gut-metagenome-genome-assembly--contig:-NODE-849-length-22021-cov-3.538423_pt1 | contig 22021 bp, 23 predicted proteins | sample MGYA00241067_ERZ501450 | MGnify/ENA primary metagenome ERZ501450 (study PRJEB25962, sample SAMEA2042516) | human gut metagenome | biome: human gut; feature: human-associated habitat; material: faeces... | reverse complement strand
CCGAGGGAGGCCCATGCAAAATAGTCAAATCAAAACTCATCATCTGATAAAACAACCGTTTTTCCCGCTTATCGCCGGAACAACTTATCCGCATCGTGTGTATGGACGGACACGGACATATCTGTTCGCTGTCAGCGTACTTTGCCGATTCGTGTCATGCCCGTGGAAACGCCTGTCCGTAACGGGCCTTCAACTGTTCTATGGATACATGCGTGTACCGTTGCGTGGTCTTCAGCGAGGAATGTCCCAGGAGCTCCTGCACCTCACGCAAATCCGCTCCCCCGTCAAGCATATGCGTGGCGGCACTGTGCCGCAGAGCATGAGGACTAATGTCGGGAACGCCGGCATCACGCGCGCATGCGTGCACCACACGACGTACCATCCGCTGATCAATGCGTTTGCCTTGTCTCCCAAGAAACAACGCAGCTGCGGACTGCTCCCCCACCAACAGGGGACGCCCATCATCCAACCACCGACGTATCGCTTTTTGCGCCGGAGCGCCAAATGGCATGACTCGTTGTTTGTTGCCTTTGCCGGTCACTTTGACCGTCCGATTGGAAAAGACCACATCCGGTACATCAAGTCCCACCAGTTCAGCCACACGCATGCCCGTCGCATACAACAGTTCCAGCATTGCAGCGTCACGCAGCTCAATGGCCTGCTGCTTCATAGTCCGTTCCTTCGGCTGAGACGTTTCACTGTCCTCGTCCACGCGTTCCATCAGCTGTTCGGCCTGTGATTCGCTGAGCACATCCGGCAACGTATCAGGTATTTTCGGAGTCATGAGCACACAAGCCGGATCCGTCGTCGTCACGCCATGCTCATGCGTCCACGCGAAAAAACCACGTACCGCCACGGTTTTTCGGGCCATGCTGCTTTTCGCATGTTTTTTCGATGATTCCGCCATCCACATGCGAAGATCTTCGATGGTCACCTCGTTAAGGTTCCTGCATCCAAGCCGTTCCAAGGCAAACAGACATTCTTCGACATCGCCTCGGTATGCCTTCCGTGTGTTTTCGCTCAATCCACGGTTGGCTTTCAGATATGTGTCGAACGCCTCTACGCTCTCATCGAACAGCATGCCGATCAGCCTTTCCCGAGCTCAATAGCAAGCCCAAATCCATGAATTTCTCTCCATTATGTGTCCATTCTCCGATAGAAACCGAAATTCCGGCACAACTTGAAAAGAGACCAACTATGCTGTCCAGTAACGTTCGCTCAGCGAATCCGTCAATAATCGTCTATTCGAGGGGGAGATTATGCCGATTCCAAACGAAATTCCAGCAGGTGCACGCATTGTGGTGCGCACCTGCGAAGGTGTCGATCCAAAGGACCAGCGCATGAAATTCCGAGATTATGTCGGTCACGTACGTTCTTGGGACGGGCAGACATTGGAAATGACGCGCGATGCGGCAGCTAACGGTTCGCGCCCGGAGCAACGTGTCAGTATTCCCGCCGACACCATCGTCACCGTCAAACCGGTTCCGGAACGTTCCATGACAAGGCCGCGCCTATAACGCGTCACACTGAGGAACGCACCTGTGCCATAGCTTGACGGTAGCCGTCGAATCGCACAATATGCTCTCCCCTACGCGCCGATTCCAGAAGCATCTGCTGCCAACCGGTCTCGGGAATTGCCAGTTCGATCGTTTCGCAATGCTCTGCGAAATCAGGTTCTTTGGTGAGAGCCTTGTACTCACGGAATGGCTGCCCCTGTACGAAGAAACGCGCCATTTCCTTATCATCGCCCGCAGTGGGCGCGCCCTGCTGCGCGGTCATGCCATGCAGCACATTGGCCATAAGCGTCAAGCGATTGGCCATGTTGCGCAATAACGCTTCAACATTGGCCGCATCCTCTTCCACCATTGCACGGGTACGGTTCGGATCGGTCAGCGCAACACGGGTCATGTCTCGCCACGAACCGGCGGCGCTGCCGCAATGTTTCGATTGGGATTGGCCACCAGCTCGTTGATCATGGCCGTGGAAATGACGTGTGGCATGTGAGAGATCAGTGCCGCGCAACGATCGTGGGTCGTATCGTCGAGCACGATGAGACGATTCGCGCAATGGTCGACGATCATTGTCGCAACGGCGCGGAAACGCTGATATTCAGTGTTTTCATCCACGGTAATGGCCCAAAGAGCACCGTCGTAAAGCGTTGGATCCGACGATTCCCACCCGGATAGCTCATTGCCGGCCATGGGGTGCGCCCCTACATAGCAGTGTTCCAATCCTACGGCCCTGACCTGCTCCCTAACCATTTCTTTGACGCTGCCTACATCGGTGAGCGTGGTGACGCTTGGATCGATCAGCGGTTTGAGTGCACCCAAAATTTGCGGCATGGCTTTAAGCGGATTGCATAGCACAAGCACGTCAGGCTTTGCATCGGCAAGCACAGCCAGCGTGGGCACGCATCGTATGCCGTCCGCCTCCGCGGTTTCATATGGCCGATCGTTATGATTCCATGCGACGACCTCGCAGCCCGCATTGACGAGCCTGCGTGCCAGAGACCCTCCAATAAGTCCGAGACCCACGATTGCGATACGTTGCTTCACCACATCAGCTCCTTTTTGACCGTTTCACTGTTCTGCCAATCGTCTGGCAGATGCCGTTCGTCAAGACGTACGCCTCCCTGAGGCAGCATCCATGAGGTGACTGGAGGATTAGGGCGTTCTCTACGCGGATATACGGCCAGAGTTTTGGCCCAGTCGCCATGTTCTGCGATTTCGACCAGAGCATCGTGGAAACGTTGTTCCCACGGTGCCGCATCAAGCGTCGCGATAAAACTGTAGGTGCCTGTACGTCCTTTGATTGGCCGTGAGATGAAGCTTGTCATGTTGAGTCCTGCGTCGCGGAATACGTCCAGCAGGTTCGCAAGTACGCCAGGGCCGGTGACGAGCGGGATAAGCGTCAACACGGACTCGTATTCCATACCGGATTGGGAACGTGGCTGTTCCAACAGTTTCTCTGCTTCCTTGCGCGGGGCGAGCACAAGGAAATCAGTTTGCGCGCCTTGATAATCCTGCACGGCAGTGCCGATGCATGTGACGTTGTAAAGTTCACCGCAGATGCTTGGCCCAAGGGCTATTTCGTTCGCTTTAATGTCTCGACATGCGGCGGCATTGGATGGTGCTGGAACCGGCCGCAAACAATGTTCCGTGATAAAACGTTTGCATTGCGCGAGTCCGTGCGAATGCGCGGTGGCTACGGTGGCATCTTCCGGATTGGATCCCGCACGCACGTACGCGTCAAAAGTAACGTCGACGCCCACGCGTGCGAATCCGGCCAGGTCTTTGGCGTCGATCAGCGCGTCCAAATTCGGTACCACGTAGCCTTCGACATTGTTTTCCCATGCCACGACGCCCCAGCCCTCACCCTGCTGCACGGCTTCGAGAATCTGCGGCACATCGTCCAAAGCCACCAATTCGAACCCTGCAGGTTCGAGATGGGCCAGCTCCTGCGATGCATTGACCGCGGCCTGATGGGTGAAAGTGCCTTGCGGACCCAGATAGAACAGCTTGCGTGCGCTCATTCAACCCCATTTCTTTTCTTGGTGTTTCCATGCACCTTATCTCATTGGCATGGAATCAGCTGCTAATCATTTCACTGGCTGGGCGCTGCCAGACGTTTCGGGCCCTCTCGTTTGGGGGTAGACAACAAACGCATCATCATGCGTTTTCTTACGCGGAGGCGTAACGAACCAACATTTCGGTAATACCAGCATCACGATCGGAATGAGCACGACTCCATATAACCAAAAATATCCCGCTTGCTCACTGAAGAACGGCATGGAATCGTCTCCGCCGAATCCAACGGGAATCATGGCATCTCCGCCAGGACCATACCCAGCCATCACCGTCCAGACCGCCAGGGAAGAACCAATCAGATGCAATGCGAGGCCTGAAACGCCGTCACGCGATCGAGCGGACCATGTTGAGATGATTACCATGAGATAGGCGATCAGTAATCCGTAGGGAATGTTCACGGATGCCCCCATACGGTGAGCCATGGTTCCTATCATGCCAACTATGGTTCCAGAAGCCAAATCGATCAAGAATCGTCCCCATATCGGTAGCCGGTACGACCATGGCATCAATCGTACATCAGCCACCATCCGTTGATTGGATTCATCCGTACCGTACGATTGCTTCATCTGTTGCGTCATATTTCTACTATCTCTCGCTAACCTGAAAAGAAAAAGAGATACGTGAGAACACGTATCTCTTTTCGCAAAAACAACGCAAAAAAATCACTTGTTACTTTGAGCGTTGTTCTGCTGAGCCGTCAAACGGAGAGCCCAGTGGGCTCACCGTAGGCGAAGTGAGCAAGCACACTACCGGGCTTGCGAAGCCGACAGAACAACGCAAAAAAATCACTTGTTATTTTGAGCGTTGTTCTGTCGGCGCTGCTTGGCGCGCCACTTATACCAGTCCTCACGGCTGAGAATGATCTTGCGCACGCGGATAGATTCCGGGGTGACTTCCACACACTCGTCCTCGTTGGCGAAGTCCAAGGACTCTTCGAGGCTCATCTTGATCGGCGGAGTCAGGGTTTCGAGCACGTCTGCGGTGGAGGAACGCATATTGGTCATATGCTTGGCCAATGTGATGTTCACATCAAGCTCGTCCGGCTTGTTATTTACGCCGACGACCTGGCCCTCGTACACCGGAGACTGCGGCTCAACAAAGAAGTTGCCGCGCGCCTGCAGACGCTGCATAGCGTACGGGGTGGCGATACCCTTACGATCGCAGACCATGGAGCCGTTCTGACGCGTCACAATCTGACCGGCCCACGGAGCGTAGCCGGCGGAGATGGAGGATGCGATACCGGTGCCGCGGGTGGCGGACAGCAACGCGGTACGGAAGCCAATCAGGCCACGGGACGGGACGATGAACTGCAGACGGACCCAGCCGGTGCCGTGGTTGGTCATGTTCTCCATACGGCCCTTACGGTCAGCAAGCAGCTGAGTGACGGTGCCCATGTACTCTTCCGGAACGTCGATGGTGGTGTTTTCCATCGGCTCGTTAATCACGCCGTCAATAGTCTTGGTGACCACCTGCGGACGGCCGACGGTCAACTCATAGCCTTCGCGACGCATCTGCTCGGCGAGCACGGCCAGTGCGAGTTCACCACGACCCTGGACCTCCCAAGCATCCGGACGCTCGGTTGGCAGCACCTTGATGGACACGTTGCCGATGAGCTCGCGGTCGAGACGATCCTTGATCATGCGGGCGGTAAGCTTGTGGTCTTTGCCTTCGGTGCCTGCAAGCGGGGAATCATTGATGCCGAAAGTCATGGAGATGGCCGGGTCATCAACGTGAATCAGCGGCAACGGACGCGGATCAGACGGGTCGACGATGGTCTCGCCGATCATGATGTCGTTCACACCTGCGACTGCGACGATGTCGCCAGGACCTGCGGAATCAACCGGAGTACGCTCAAGGCCCTGCGTACGCAACAGTTCGGAAACACGGAAGTTTTCAATGGAACCGTCCACACGGGACAGTCCATAGGTCTTACCCTTTTCAAGGGTGCCATTGTAGATGCGCACCAAGCCGAGTCGTCCAAGGAAGTCGGAGGAATCGATGTTGGCGACGTGTGCCTGAAGAGGAGCGCCTTCCTCATATTCCGGAGCCGGAATGTTCTTGATGATGGCCTCGAATAGCGGTTCGAGATCTTCATTGTCTGGCAGACCGCCATTTTCCGGCTGGTTTTCGGAAGCATAGCCAGCCTTTGCCGCACAGTAGATGACCGGAAGGTCGAACAGTGCGTCTTCATCGAGGTCGATGCCTTCCTCGATAACATCCTGGGCCAAGCCGAGCAACAGGTCAGAGGATTCACCCACGACTTCTTCAATACGGGCGTCCGGGCGATCAGTCTTATTCACGCACAGGATAACCGGCAGTTTAGCTTCCAGCGCCTTGCGCAGCACGAAGCGGGTCTGTGGCAGCGGACCTTCGGAAGCGTCGACAAGGAGCACAACACCGTCCACCATGGAGATACCGCGCTCGACCTCACCACCGAAATCGGCGTGGCCAGGGGTGTCGATGATGTTCAGGGTGATGCCTTCCGGATGCCCGTACTTGGCGGCCAGCGGACCGGTGTACTGCACAGCAGTGTTCTTGGCGAGAATGGTAATGCCCTTCTCACGCTCCAGATCGTTGGAATCCATCACACGATCCGGGACTTCCTCACGCTCGTTGAACACGTGGGACTGTGCCAGCATGGCATTGACCAGCGTGGTCTTACCATGATCGACGTGTGCCACAATCGCTACATTTCGAATATCGCCGCGAACCGCCATCGAAACCTCTCTTAGTATTGCTGTTCTCTTGCGTAAAAGTTCGGTACGTACATGCTGTCGGTACTTGAAAAATCGTACTTACACACAAACCGAACCAATATTAGCGAAGCGTTGCGACACCTTCGCCGGTGCCACATTCAGGCGAGCGCCTGTTGCGCTTGGACGTTAATCGACGGATCGCTGACCGTCGAAGCCCCACGCAATGAGTTGCAGGATTCCTCCACTACCGAGGCGATCTGGTTGATCTGCTCCAGTGTGAGCGACTCACGGAAGGTCATGCGAATGGCTGATTTTGCTACTGCCGGATCATATCCCATCGCCAACAATGTGCCAGGCGCTTCGTGACGGCCGACAGCACAGGCCGAGCCGGACGAGCAAGCGATGCCCCGAGCGTCCAAATCGACCAGCAAAGCTTCTCCGGAAAGTCCCGGGAAAACGAACGACGCATGTCCCGGAAGCCGTCGTTGCGAATCCCCCGTAAGCTGTGCTCTGGGTTCCACACGCAGCACCGCATCGATCAGACGATCCCGGGAAGCCACCAGTGCGCGTCCAATCTCATGCATTCGTGTGTTCGAGTCACGCAACGCAACGGCCAATGCGACCGCACCGGCGACATTTTGCGTGCCTGACCGTAGGGAGCGTTCCTGTCCACCGCCGCTCATCAACGGCTCGATAGGAATTCGGGAACGTAGCAGCAGTGCCCCCAGTCCCTTCGGTGTGCCGAATTTGTGTCCGGACAAGCTCAACGCGTCCACATCCCATTCGCGCATACGGATGGGGATGAGTCCCGCCGCCTGCACCGCGTCCACATGCAGTGGCACGCCATGTTCGTGTGCGATGCGTGCTATTTCATTGACGGGCTCCACTGTGCCCACTTCGTTATTGGCAAGCATCGTCGATACCAGCAACGTGCAGTTACAAGGTTTTCCGGACGTTCCGGAAACGCTGTCGGAGCTGCTGTCAAGATCACCCTGAGCCAATTCGGCCCTCAACGCGTCCAAATCGATATGCGCTTGATGGTCGACGGGAATCTCCACCACTTCGCAGCCGAACCAACGTTCCATCCAACGGGCCGATTCCAACACCGCCGGATGTTCGATCGACGACACAATGATACGCGGACGCACCTGCTCGCCATACGCTTCGCGCAGCAAACGTATGCGGGCCATCGCAATGCCTTTAATCGCAAGATTATCCGCTTCGGTGCCGCCTGAAGTGAAGATCACGTCATCTGGACGCGCGCCCAAATCGGCTGCGATAGACCCGCGTGCAGCTTCGAGGGCGCGTGCGGCGGTTTTGCCCGCGCTGTGCACACTCATCGGATTCGCGTACGCTTCGGTCAGAAACGGCATCATCACGCTGATGACGTTGCCGCCGACCGGCTCTGTGGAGGCGGCGTCCAGATACAGGTGTTCCATCAGTCCTCCCTGCGCTTCTTCAGTTCCAATCCAGTCCAAGGTCGATGCTGCTCACGCTGTGGGTAAGCGCGCCGACGGAAATCACGTCCACACCGGTGGCGGCCACCTGTGGCATACGTTCCAGCGTCATGTTACCGCTGGCTTCCACAATGGCGTTGCCTGCGATAAGGTCAACTCCCTTGCGTGTGTCTTCCAAGGAGAAGTTGTCAAGCATGATGGTATCGGCGCCGCCTTCAAGCGCGGCTTTGATCTGCTCCAAACGGTCTACTTCCACTTCGATATGCGTGGTATGTCCCACTTGTTCGCGGATGTGGCGAATCGCCCCGGCCATATCGATGCCTTGTTCGGAGAGTGCCGCGAGATGGTTGTCTTTGACCATGACGGCATCGGACAATCCGTAGCGATGATTATGTCCGCCACCGCAGGTGACGGCGTACTTTTCGAACGGACGCAGTCCCGGAGTCGTCTTGCGCGTGTCCACGATACGGGTGCGCGCATAGGTGCGCGGTGTTCGATAGTCCGTAGTTTCGACGGCTTCGTCCGCCGCTTTGACGAAGGCCGCCGTCATGGTGGCAATGCCGCACATACGTTGCGTGAAGTTCAACGCCACACGTTCCGCCGTAAGCAGGTCACGCACAGGGCCTTCGACTTCGGCAAGCGTCTGTCCAGCTTCGAAACGTTCGCCATCTTTGATGGTGGCGAGCACACGAATCGTAGGGTTCTGCGCGGCGAATGCCGCTTCGAACACGGCGATGCCGCTCATCACACCTTCCTGTCTGGATACGAGTCTTGCGGTGCCGTGGGCTTCGGCGGGAATGGTGGTTTCGCAGGTGATGTCACCGTTGGGTGCATCTTCCTCAAGCGCGGCTTCGACGGCCGTGCGAATGACCTGACGGGTCAGCATTTATGGTCCTTTCCGCTGTCTCATGTCGCACAGCAGTTATGACATCTGGTAGGCGATGGAATGTGCGATTGTCGGATTGTTGGTCGGATAATCCTGCCGTGTGTGCGCGCCGCGCGATTCGCAACGGTTGCTTGCCGCAACCGCTGCAACGTATCCCACGGTAAGCAGGTTGCGGTTTTCCCACATGATGATTCGTTCCGCATACGTTGTCGGCTGGACGATGGTTTTCGACATATCCGCACTGTCCGCCGCATTCGCCATGGAGAGCGCTTCGCCAAGTTCACGTACGCCTTGGGACAAGCTGTCACCGTCGCGAATCACGCCGACGTGCTTCCACATCACGTCTTCAATGCGTGCACGGTCCCATGCTAGCGATTGCGCAACATTCGGCTGCGTTGTGGCATCCGGCATATGCAGCAGCATCGGCTGCTGGCAGACCGGCATGTTTTCGATCGCGCTGTTGTCGAAGTCCTGCGGTTGCCAAACGGTACCGTCGGTGTCATTCGCAGCGGCAAGGCCGGCGCGATATCCGTAGACCATGCCTTCAAGCAGCGAGTTCGATGCGAGACGATTGGCACCCTGCACACCAGTTCTGGCGCATTCGCCGGCCGCATAGAGGCCGGGGATGCTGGCTCGTCCGAACAGATCGGTGCGGATGCCGCCCATCCAGTAGTGGGCCGCGGGAGCCACGGGAATGGGTTCCTTGCTCCAATCGAAGCCGAGCGAACGCGTGTAGGCGTCGATGGTTGGGAACCTGTGGCGTAGGAATTCCGCCAGATCAGGGTTCTCTTTGCCCATGGGTGAAACGTCGAGCATGATCGGCTTACCGCCTTGCGCCTGCATGGTACGGAAGTTGGCTCGCGCCACCACGTCGCGCGGTGCGAGTTCCGCCTTGGGGTCGATGTCGGTCATGAAACGGTGCCCATGTTCGTCGAGCAGTACCGCGCCTTCGCCGCGCACAGCTTCGGAGACGAGGAAATGCTCGCCGATAGCCAAAGCCGTGGGATGGAACTGGTAGAACTCCAGGTCGGCTACCTGCGCCCCTGCACGAATCGCAGCGGCCAGGCCGTCGCCGGTCGCCACCGCAGGATTCGTGGTGTACGGGAACAACCGTCCCGCGCCACCGGTGGCAAGAACCACACGGTCCGTATCGACGACACGTGTCTCAACACCGTCTTGAGCGTCACGAACCGCCAGACGCACGCCGGCGACATGACCGTCACGCACCAGCACATCGTTCAGGAACGTATGTTCCAGTACGGTGATATTCGGATTCTCCCGCACCATGGCGGAGACGTCGAGTTCCAAGACCTTTCCGGTGGCATCTCCCCCAGCGTGCACCACGCGGGAACGGCAATGCGCGGCTTCGAGCCCACGCAGCACATGTCCTTCGCCGTCGCGATCCACGTGCCATCCATCACCGATAAGCTCACGTACGCGACGCGCGCCCTCGTCGGTCAGAATGTCGACTGCGGTGCGATCGCACAACCCATGACCGGCAGCCATAGTGTCGGTCGCATGCAACGCAGGCGAATCGTCATTGAAAATCGCAGTGGCCACACCGCCTTGAGCGTGGTATGTGTTCGATTCGACGAACTTATCCTTGCATACCAGCAGCACTTCCTGCGGTCGGTATGTGCCATTTTCCGGAATCGACGCGCGTCCGCCGGCGGACAGTCCTTCGCTGCCAAGACGGCTGTCTCCGGCTGCCGCGAGCGCCGCGCACAGTCCGGCGATACCCGCTCCGACTACGACGATCATGGGTGTACCTCCAGCATGTGCTGCAATGCGATTTTGGCGTCACGCGCGGTGTCCTCGTCCACGGTGATGCGGTTAACGATATTGCCTTGCTCGATGTTCTCCAACGCCCACGCCAGATATGCGGGGTGAATGCGGTACATCGTGGAGCATGGGCAGACCACCGGATCGAGGCAGAACACGGTCTTGTCCGGATACTGCGCGGCAAGACGGTTGACGAGGTTGATTTCCGTGCCGACTGCGACGGCCGAACCAGCCGGCGCGTTGGCGATCTCCTTGACGATGTACGCGGTAGAGCCGGTGCCATCCGCCGCGTTGACGACGTCCATCGAGCATTCGGGATGCACGATGACCTTGACGCCCGGATACGCCTTGCGTGCACGCTCAATTTGGTCGACGGTGAAGCGCTGGTGCACAGAGCAGAAGCCTTTCCACAGGATCATCTTCGCGTCGGCGTACACGGACGGGTCTTCGGCACCACCGGCAGGCTTGTACGGATTCCACACTGGCATCTGGTCAAGGCTCATACCCATGGCGAGAGCGGTATTGCGGCCAAGGTGCTGGTCCGGGAAGAACAGCACGCGCTTGCCGCGGGCGAATGCCCATTCGAGCACGGCATGCGCATTGGATGATGTGCAGACGATGCCACCGTGGCGTCCGCAGAATGCCTTCAGCGCCGCGGAGGAGTTCATATATGTGACCGGCACGATCTGCTGCTTGCCGTCGGCATCCGGATTGGTGCCGCAGATTTCACCGAGCTGTTCCCAGCAGTCCTCAACCTGGTCGATGTTCGCCATGTCGGCCATCGAGCAGCCTGCGGACAGGTTCGGCAGTGTCACGGTCTGTTCGGGCGTGGACAGAATATCGGCGGTTTCAGCCATGAAATGCACGCCGCAGAATACGATGTGGTCGGCGTCGGGACGTTCGGTGGCGTTCTTGGCGAGCTGGAAGGAATCACCCACAAAGTCGGCGTGCACGATGATTTCGTCACGCTGGTAGAAGTGACCAAGGATGAGCAGCTTATTGCCGAGACGCGCCTTGGCGGCCTTGATACGTTCCTGCAGTTCCTCATCGGAGGCGTCACGGTATTCCTGCGGCAGCACCTGCTGGCGTGGTGCGTTGTTCGGCAGCGGGTCGAACATGGATGCACCCGGGCCGTAGCTCGGCTGGGTGGTGTCGAAATGCCACGGATCCTGTGTCAGTCCAGCATCGCATGTGCTTTGCGCGCCCAGTCGGGCGATGATTTCGTCTACGGATGACGATGACAGAGTAGCGGCCATACCGCGCCTTCCCTTCATTGTAGTTTGTTTTTATCGTCTGTTATTGGATGATGGATGTCTTGCGATTGTTTGAACCGTTGCCGTTGAAGCGGTTTCAGACGGTTGTCAGCGTGGCGAGCACGTCGTTGCCGGTTGCATGGCTTCCGTGATTAGACTGATTGACGCTGTAATCCCATGATGAAGATTGTCGCAACGCGCTTTGCACGTACCGGTATACGGCGGCCGGACGGTTACGCCCGACGCGCAGTTTTTCGCCGGTATCCTCCAACTGGCCCGATGAGAGCATTTTCCGGCGAAAATTCGCCAAATCGATGGCTTCGCCCGTTACGGCTTCATATACGTCGTGCAATTGGCTCAGCGTGAATCGTTCACCGACCAGACGCGTGACGACCTGGGGATATTCGATTTTCCCCCGTAGCCGGCTTAAGGTGTAGTCGATGATGGCACGATGGTCGAAAGCGAGTTCCGGCAGATTATCGACGGGGAACCATTTGACGTTGTTGCCTTCGACAGGTTCCGTTTGCGCATCCGCTCCTCCGACCAGCGCCCAGTACACGATGGATACCATCGGCAGCCCGCCATGCGAACGTGCCGGATCGCCAAACGTATACAGCTGCTCGAGATATCTCGGATGAAGCGACGTAGTCGATTCCAGTGCGGCATACGCGGACTGCTCCAACGAATGGTCTGCGCGCAGACCGCCTCCTGGAAGCGCCCATTGGCCAAGAAACGGTTGGCGCACACGCTTGACCAGCGGCATCCACAGCATGGACCCTATACCGTTCGGAGCGGTGTCCGTCCCATTTTCATTCCCGGATCTTTGGACCGGCCCTAAAGCGAGAATAACCACGGAAACACCCACCTGCGGCGGCTGTTTGCGCCGTTCCGAGACATTTCCCATGATCATCGCGACCCCACTCTCTCAAATTCTCGTCAATACGAATTGTTCCGAAACCACAGTGTATCACTTATAGTCAACATGACCATAAGTTGGGTGTTCCACCAATCAATCATTAAAATCCAGCGCACATGCGGCTAACAAAAAAGGCCCCACAAGGGAGCCTTGAGCATCTATGCGATAACGCCTTGGAAAATCAGTTCCCGGGCAACCTCACGGTATTCCTTCGCTGTCTTGTGATTCGGCGCATATATGGTGATTGGCGCAGCGGCAACCGTTGAATCCGGCAACTTGATAGACCGCGAGATCACCGAGTGGAAGACCTTGCCTTGGAACGCCTCATAAATGCGCTGCAGCACCTCATCGCAATGCAGAGTATGCGTGAACATGGTGACGAGCACTCCATACACTTCCAGACTCGGATTGATACGGGACTGCACCTTTTCTATGGATTGCATCAGCAAAGCCACGCCACGCAACGCGAAGAACTCGGCAGCCACGGGAATGATCACACCATCCGCCGCGGTCAGCGCATTCACCGTGAGCAAGCCCAACGAAGGCTGGCAGTCAATGATGATCACGTCATATTCATCCTTGACCTGTCGCAACACGCCAGCCAGCACCTGTTCACGTCCCACTTCGGTGACCAGCTGCACTTCGGCGGCAGATAGATCGATATTGGACGGCATGATGTCGAGGTTCTCGAAATCGGTATGCTGAATCACAGTATGTACATCCATGCGCGGATTGAACAGCGCGGTGTACACCGTATCTTCCACGGCATTGGCGTTGATGCCCAGTCCCACCGTGGCGGCACCCTGCGGGTCGAAATCGACGATAAGCACACGACGACCGTACTGGCTCAACGCACCGGCGATATTAATTGAACTGGTTGTCTTACCAACGCCACCTTTCTGGTTGCACATGGCGATGACCCTTGCCGGACCGTGCGTCTGCAGCGGCTCCGGAGCGGGAAACGTCTCATAATCTCGTCCAAGCAAATCCGTAGGCATACCGTTTACCTTACCAACATCCTTGTGTCAACTTTCACTGTAATCCATGCTAGTCCATTGCCGCCGTTCAAAACGGCAGCAACACCATCATCTGGCGCGGGGATGAGACGTCAGATACGTTTCAATCAGGTTTTCGGGACTGACGTGCGTGTATATCTGCGTGGTGGTGACGCTTGCATGCCCAAGCAGCTCCTGCACGGTACGCACGTCGGCACCGCCTTGGATAAGATGCGTGGCGAAAGAATGGCGCAACGTATGAGGATGCAACGGCTTGTCGATGTGCGCACGTTCCCCCGCAACCCTGATGATCTCCCAAACCGACTGTCTCGACAATCTTCGTCCGCGCTTGTTGAGAAACAGGGCGCGACGCTCCTGAGGACCTTTTGACTTCGACTCTAGTATTGGACGCCCCGAACGCACATACCGGCTGATTGCCTCGCATGCGTAGCTGCCGACAGGAACCAGACGTTGTTTTGAACCTTTGCCCATCAGTCTGGCGATTCTGGATTCCGTATCGACGTCATCAAGATTCGCTCCGCATGCCTCCGACACTCGTGCGCCGGTCGCATACATGAATTCAAGCAACGCCTTGTCTCGAAGCATCACAGGATCATCCGGGACCTCCAACGAAGCGTCGCCATGAGCTCTGTTCTGGGAAACGGGAATCGCTTCCAACAATCTGGCGACCTCATCAATAGCCAGCACATCGGGAAGGGTACTTGCACCCTTGGGAGCTTTCACCTGCGCGGATACATCGTCGGCGACGCTATGTTCGTCCACGGCGAAACGATGGAACGCGTGGATGCTGGCCAACCGGCGGGCCTTGCTTCGGGCGGATTCCCCGGACTCGTCAAGAAAAGCGACGTAGTTCTCCACATCCTGTGTCGTCACGGACGTAATGTCATTAATCCCCCGATTGGCAAGCCACTGCCGATATTTTTTTAGATCGGCGCCATATGCCGACACCGTTGCTTTTGACAATCCTCTCTCAACATCGATGTGTGCAAGAAACTGTCTGATCATCCGCTCGAAATCGTTCATCGCCCTCCTTCCGCCGAAAGTTGCCTGTTCGCATCGTATACCGCCGTTGCCATGGCTATGAGATAGATGGTTCCTGACGTGCAACACAAGAACCCCCGCCCATTGCTGGAGCGAGGGTTCCCATCAGTCACGCTGAATCAGCGAAGAAGCTCAGGCTTCCTTCGGAGCGTTCACGTCAGCCGGAAGAGCGGCCTTGGCCTGCTCGACGATGGCCTTGAAGGTCTCCGGATCGGAGATGGCCAGCTCGGCGAGAGCGCGACGATCCAGTTCGATGCCAGCGAGGTGCAGGCCCTGGATGAAACGGTTGTAAGTAATGCCCTCTGCGCGGACGGCAGCATTGATGCGCTGGATCCACAGCTTGCGGAAGTCGCCCTTGCGAGCCTTGCGGTCGCGGAAGTTGTAGGTAAAGGAGTGAAGCAGCTGCTCCTTGGCCTTACGGTACAGACGGGAGCGCTGGCCGCGGTAGCCGGAAGCCCTCTCGAGAACGACGCGACGCTTCTTGTGGGCGTTTACTGCGCGCTTGACACGTGCCATATTTGATTCCTCAGCTTTCTATTAAGTCTTTGTTTCTAAGCTCTCGCTATGCTCAGCGACCGAGCAGCTTCTTCATGTTCTTGCTCTGGGAAGTAGCCAGAACGCCGTCGGCCTTCAGTGCGCGACGCTTACGAGCGGACTTGTGCTCGAGGTTGTGACGCATTGCGGAGCCAGCGTGCATCAGCTTGCCGGAACCGGTCACGCGGACGCGCTTGGAAGCGGCGGAATTAGTTTTCATCTTCGGCATTGCTGCCCTCCTTGTTTGTTACTTCGTTTCGGAAGTCTTCGGTTTGTCGGACGTCACTGCGGCCTTGGCTTCGGCCGCTGCCTGAGCCTGGGCTTCCTGCTTGGCCGCCAAGCGTGCGGCCTGACGAGCCTGACGTTCGGCACGGGACTGATCACCACGACGACGCTGCTCGGACTGGGTGTGAACCTTCTTGCCCTTCGGCGCGAGCGTCATGATGATGTTGCGGCCCTCCTGCTTCGGAGCAAATTCGACAGTGCCGTATTCCTCCACTTCGCCAGCAAGACGCTGCAGCAGCTCAACGCCACCAATTGGACGGGACTGCTCGCGACCGCGCAGCATGATGGTGACCTTGACCTTGTCTCCGCCATTCAGGAAGCGCACAACATGGCCCTTCTTGACCTCGAAGTCGTGGTCGTCGATCTTCAGACGGAAGCGAATTTCCTTGATTTCCGCAGTGCTCTGGTTACGACGTGCCTCGCGAGCCTTGATCTTCTCGTTGTACTTATACTTGCCGTAATCGATGAGCTTGGCAACCGGAGGCTTCGCGTTGGGCGCCACCTCGACGAGATCGAGGTTCGCTTCCTTTGCCAGGTTCAGTGCGACGGAAGTCGCGATGACTCCCACCTGTTCGCCGTTCGGGCCGATCAGACGCACCTGGGAGACGCGAATCTCGTCGTTAATGCGTGGTTCGTCGCTGATGATGACTCCAATCCTCATGTTCCATTCAACGGAATGCTCCCAGATTGGCAGTTCTTCAACGTCTCAAAAGTCCATGGCATGCCAAACGCACCTACAAAGGCACACTGAAGAACGTTCTGATACGCTCTCCACTTCACTGTTTCACCACAGTGACAAGGCATTATGCCCGAACCCGAGGCCCTGAAAGGCTTCCAGGTGGGGATATCCCGCTTTCTTGATTTCTCAAGCCTTGTAGATAATACCACACACCACGACTACCGCGTGTCGTATTTGCAACCAGTTAAAGCGCACCTTACAACAACGCCGACCAGCATACTACACTGACCTTGCATGACAAATAATTTCAATACCTGTGTGATTTTCGCGGCAGGTGAATATTACGGAGAAACACCAATAGTCCCAGCGGGCTCGTTCGTCATCGCTGCGGACGGCGGGCTCGATCACGCCCGCGCCCTTGACGTAATGCCCGACGTGGTGGTAGGTGATTTCGATTCGATCACGGGCAAACGCCCCACACCAGACGAGCGCACCGTCGAACTGCCGCCGGAAAAAGACGATCCGGATCTGTTATCCGCCCTCAAAATCGGATGGTTTCACGGTGCGAGGCTTTTCCATATCTACGGCGCGCTCGGAGGGCGAATCGACCATACGATATCCAACATCCAATTGATGGCATTGCTCGCCAATCATGGCGCCATCGGTTTTCTACATGGCAATGATTCCATTGTGACAGCGATATGCGATGGGAATCTTGACTTCGCAGCAAACGATGTCAAACCGGGTCGCATGATCTCCGTCTTCTCGCATTCCAACACTTCCGTCGGCGTTTGCGAAAAAGGCTTGAAATACGAAATAAGCGACGCGCTCATGACCAGCACCAAGGTTAACGGGGTCAGCAATGAGTTCCGGCATGGCCTGCCCGCGCATGTCGGGGTTACCCAAGGCACGCTCATCGTGACATTCCCAGCCGAGGCTCCTTTACCACAGGTCTCCTGGCATCATGCGTTCAAGGGCGATCTCGGCCCATTGGATACCCAAATCTCGTCTGCGCTTGTCGAACGCGGTCTGAAATCACATGCAGCGTGAGCGCTCACAGAAAATACGACGTTTTCTGAAACACACGTGCGAATGCGTTGCCTTAAGTACAGGTGACGCACTAAAGTGGGTGACGTTGGTAAACAATGGCTTCTGTGTGCCCAGCACACGTGTGGCCTACCCTAAAGGGAGAATTACATGACAGTTAAGATTGGTATTAACGGCTTTGGTCGTATCGGTCGTCTGGCTTTCCGCCGCATCTTCGAGCTGCAGGCTCGTGGCGGCCAGGCCGGTGACATTGAGGTCGCTGCAATCAACGATCTGACCACCCCGTCCATGCTGGCCTACCTGCTGAAGTACGACAGCACCCACGGCACCTTCCGTCATGACGATGGCACCCCGGTTGAGGTCACCTCCACCGAAGACTCCATCGTGGTTGACGGCAAGGAATACAAGGTCTACGCCGAGAAGGATGCCAACAACATCCCGTGGGTCAAGAACGATGGCGTTGAGTTCGTGCTCGAGTGCACCGGCTTCTACACCTCCGCTGAGAAGTCCCAGGCTCACATCAACGCTGGCGCCAAGAAGGTCCTGATCTCCGCTCCGGCCAAGGACGAGACCACCCCGACCGTCGTCTTCGGTGTGAACCACAACATCCTGAAGGCTTCCGATGTGATCGTGTCCGCCGGTTCCTGCACCACCAACTCCATGGCCGCTATGGTCAAGCTGCTGGACGAGAACTGGGGCATCAAGGCTGGCTTCATGACCACCATCCACGCCTACACCGGCACCCAGATGATTCTCGACGGCCCGCGCTTCCCGAAGGCTCGCAACAACCGCGCCGCCGCGATCAACACCATTCCTCACTCCACCGGCGCTGCCAAGGCCATCGGCAAGGTCGTTCCGTCCGTGAACGGCAAGCTGCAGGGTCACGCCCAGCGTATCCAGGTTCCGGATGGCTCCGTCACCGAGCTGACCACCGTTCTGAACAAGGAAGTCACCGCTGACGAGATTAACGCCGCATTCAAGGCCGCATTCTCCTCCACCGAATTCTACGGCTACAACGAGGATGGCATCGTGTCTTCCGACATCATCGGCGACACCCACGGTGGCGTGTTCGATCCGACCCAGACCGACGTCAACACCGTTGACGGCGTGACCATGGCTCGTACCGTTTCTTGGTACGACAACGAGTACGGCTTCACCTGCAACATGGTGCGCACCCTGCTGTACTTCGCTGAGATCTCCGAGTGAATCAATAGCGGAACAATCCGCACGATTCTAAGTAGAACTTAGTGCAAGGGCTTTCGCTTCACGGCGGAAGCCCTTTTGTTAACCGACGCAAATACGTACCGATACAAATACGTTTTAGAGTAGAGCAACATGGGTAAGAAAAAGCATGAGAAGGGAGCCGGTTCAACACCGGCAACAGTGCAACTGGAACAAGCGGGAATCCCATTCAAGACTTACGAATACGCACATTCAAACGACCATATGGATGACGGCTATGGGGTCGAAGCCGCCACCAAACTGGGCTTTGACGAGCATCAGGTGTTCAAAACGCTTATGGCCGATACCGGCTCCGAACGCGTGGTAGGCGTGGTTCCTGTAAGCGGACACATGGATCTGAAGGCGCTGGCCGCAGCGGTCGGAGCCAAAAAAGCCTCCATGGCCGAGCCAAAGGTCGCCATGCGCGAATCCGGGTATGTGGTTGGAGGCATCTCACCGCTCGGTCAACGCACACACCACAAAACCGTACTCGACGAAAGCGCTTTGCAATATAGCGAGATACTGCTGTCGGGAGGCAAACGCGGCTTCTCAATCGGCATCGATCCCAACGATCTGCTCAAAGTGCTTGACGGAGTAGCTGCACCTATCGGCACTCGGTAAAGTACTCGACGCTCGTAAAGTCCAATCAGCGGACCGGTTTCTTACGAAGTTCACTGGGAAGCACGAAATGCATGTTTTCCTTAATGGTTTCAATGGTGGCCACATCATTGAAACCTTGGCTTTGCAGCGATTCAATAACACCTGACACCAATTCGTCAGGTACGGATGCGCCCGACGAGATTCCCACGGATTCAACACCATCGAACCATGCGGGATCAAGCTCGGACGCATCATCCACACGGTGGGCCTTTCCGCAAGCACCATCAAGTACACCGCCAAAACGCGTGTTCAGCCCCTCCTGCGCAACCTCCATCAAGCGTACGGAATTTGACGAATTCGCCGAACCGACGATCACCACGCAATCCGACTGCTCGGCAACGAGTTTGACCGCAGCCTGACGATTCGACGTGGCATAGCAGATGTCGGAATTCGGAGGCATCTCAAGCCATGGGAAACGCTCCTTCAACGCGGCGATAGTGTCTGCCGTCTCATCCACGCTCAGCGTGGTCTGCGAAAGCAGTACCAACTTCGTATCCGAAGAAAAATCCAGCGAATCGACATCCGACTCATGCTCAATCAGATGCACATGTTCCGGAGATTCGCCAACCACGCCAACGGCCTCATCATGACCCTTATGCCCGATGTAGATGATTTCGTAGCCTTCTTTGACGAAGCGTAACACCTCACGATGCACCTTGCTCACCAAAGGGCATGTGGCGTCAACAACATGCATGCCCCGAGCCGCAGCCTCAGCCTTCACCGCAGGAGACACGCCGTGCGCAGAGAAGACAATCGGAATTCCTGCGGAAGCCGCGGAATCGGGAATCTCAGCCAATTCCTGCACGAATACTGCACCCTGAGCCGACAGTTCTTCAACAACATGCTTGTTGTGCACAATCTGACGACGCACATACACCGGCGGCAGATCGTCAGTCCGAGATGGATTGGCAGCCTTGAGAATCGTCTGCACAGTCAGAATCGCCCTGTCGACGCCCGCGCAAAAGCCACGGGGATCCGCCAGTACGATGCGCTTGGTCATGATGGCCGCCTTTCGTTGCTTTGTGAAAACCTCATCAATACTAAGACATGGGCGGCACGCCGAAGAAACAGCATCGTCATACGGCATGAAACAGGTAAACTGTGGTGTTAGCCGGTAACGCTACCGTTACCGGAACCTATCCAACGGCACTATGGAGTGACTATGACCTGCATTAACCTGCCTGCCCGTACCGGACAGCAATTCTCCATCTCCCACGGCGACTATGAAGCCGTCATCACCGAACTTGGCGCAACTATGCGCAAACTGACCTATAAGGGCGAAGATCTGACCGTCGCCCTTGGCCCTGATGATCTGGTGACCTGCTGCCACGGCCAGATCCTCATTCCGTTCCCGAACCGTATCGAGGGCGGCGAGTACACGTTCGAAGGCAAGACCTATTCGCTGCCAATCGACGAACATGACCGCAACACCGCCATCCACGGCTACGGTTACCGCTCATTCTGGAAGCTGATCTCTCTTGCCGAAGACGCAGTGACCCTCGCCTGGCGCTCCCCCAACATGGTCGGTTATCCGTTTGACCTGTATGTCACCGCCACCTACAGCCTCGCCGATGACGGCATGCACTTGACCGTCAGCGCCTACAACAATGGCGACACGAACGCGCCGTGGGCTTTGGCCATTCACCCGTGGCTTGCCAACAGCCTTAACGGCTATGGAGACGAAATCGACGAGCACAACGCCAAGTGCAGCCTGACGCTGCCGGCACGCACACATGTCACCGTGGATGAAAACCTTATTCCGACCGGTACTGAGCCCGTTGACGGCACCAAGTACGACCTGCGCGAAGACACACTGCTCACCGAGCAGCCGTTCGATGACGCATGGACCGATCTGGAGCACGCCGAAGACGGTTCCGTCACGGCAGTGTTCACCCGCGCCGATGGTAAGAAGGTCCGCGTCGGTGGCGACGAAACCATCACCTCGTTCCAGGTATGCACAGGCACCAAGTTCCCTGCATTCCAGCATCCCGCCGGCGTTGCCGTGGAGCCGCAGACCGCCTATGCCAACGCATTCAACACGGGCAACGAGCTGATTGTGATCAAGCCGGGCGAAACCACCAGCACCTCGCTATTCCTCGGTATGGCCGAGTGAACATGCGAGTGAACGTGACCGAGTAATCCAGTCGGTTAAACCGACTGATTCTGGTCATATAAAAACCGAAGGATAAGCCTGAGCGGCCACTTATCGAACACCGGATTTGGCAAACGTCTCGCTCGTGTGCGATAATCCCGAAGGCTTATTAATCGTAAGTAAAGGAGTCCAATCATGGGCATGCGCGGACGTAAGCGCAAGGATCGTCGTAAGAAGGCCGCCAATCACGGCAAGCGCCCAAACGCCTGATCCCTGCCAGCGTGAATAACGCTACAGAACATTGAAACCCCCGCCGAATCACCATTGATTCGCGGGGTTTTCTCATACTTCTTCAGCCTGCCATAGAGCCTGCCACAAGCCCATTGCCGGGGAACATGCACGGACTTATTCTCCGCAGCAATGGTCAAGCGTAGCTTCAAGACGGTCAATCAGACTCTGCGGGGCATGCTGCGGGCGCAGATACGCACGCATGGCCGCAATCAATGCCCGTTCACGCTCGTCGCAGCAACGTTCGGGGTCGAAACAATCACCGGAGGCGCTAACGCGCACACTGGTATGCGTCACCCGGGTCACAGTGCCGTCCTCGCTGGTGGCGACAGTGGTGGTATGCCGTTCGATCGATTCACTCATGCGCTGTCCTTCCCTGCCGTGGCATAGCCACGTTCCTTCGCATAGTTGGCAAGTTCTCGTTTCAACTGCGTACGCGCACGATTGAGACGACTCATCACCGTGCCGATCTTCACACCCTGTTCGTCAGCCACCTGCTGGTATGACTTGCCATCAATCGCAGCATCGATGAACACCTGACGGCGTTCCGGCGAAAGCTTGGCGAGCGCCGCCATGATTTC
>ENA-OPBF01000795-OPBF01000795.1-human-gut-metagenome-genome-assembly--contig:-NODE-795-length-23129-cov-2.882768_pt1 | contig 23129 bp, 28 predicted proteins | sample MGYA00241067_ERZ501450 | MGnify/ENA primary metagenome ERZ501450 (study PRJEB25962, sample SAMEA2042516) | human gut metagenome | biome: human gut; feature: human-associated habitat; material: faeces... | reverse complement strand
GTACCTCCAATACGGACTTTCACCGATTAGCTAAATGACATGCCTGTCGCACAAATAAAAATCTAATAGATAAAATCGAATTTTACTATCAGATTTCTATAATTAACTATTTTAAATATTTATTTCCATTCAACTACTTTCATTCCTTTCACTGCTCCCCATGGTGCTCCTGGAATTGAATTTTCTTTTTTGTGTACTATTATCTTATCTAAATATGGATTTGATGTAAAACAAAAATCACTTATTTCCTCAACACTTTCTGGTATATCAATTCTATCGAATTTACAATAATTAAATGCTGCTCCTATGGTATTAACAGAAGCTGGTATATTTACATATGTCATTTTATACTGATTATGAAATGCATTTGCTCCTATCTCTTTTACTGTATTTTCAATATTAAATTCTCCATTTATTTCTTCTAATACTGCTATTAATTTGCTTTTTGTTTTATTATATAATACATTATTTTCTATTGTATAATAATTATTTTCTGGATTTATTATTACAGTTCCATTATAATTCAAATATTTGAATATTGGATTTATATTTGAAACATTCTTTCCTATTACTAGTTCTTCTAATTTTTGATTATTTTCAAATACTTCTGCTCCAATACTTATTAAGCTATCTGGTAATGTTATTCTTTTTGCATTTGTAGCTAAAACAAAAGACCAATCATTTAATGTTAAAAAACCTATATTATTATTTGGATCTATATTAATATTTTCTTCTTTAGAATAACATGCTATAATTTCTTTTTTATCTTTTGTATATAATATTTTATCTTCTTTAGATACTGAAAATTTCTTGTTTTGTGGTGAAACCTCTATTTCTTCTATTGTTTCTGGCAAATCAATAGCTTTTAAGAATTCTTCTAATGATGAAGGAATTATTATCTTTTTTATATTCTTGTAATCTCTAATATCTGCATTGAACTTTTTTACTCCTTCTGGAATTAAAAATTGTGTCTTATTATTTAAATAACTACTAGAAATAAATAATATATTTTCTTTATTTTTTTCCATTAGCATTCCATTTTCATATATAAAGTTTGCTCCGTTTTTTATAGTTATATCTTTTAATTTTTTGTTTCTATCGAATATTCCTTTTTCGATTTTTTGAAGAGTAGATGGTATAACTATATTTGTAAAATTAGTATCCTTAAATGCATAGCTTTCTACTTGCTTTACTCCTTCACTAATTACTACTTTTTCTAAATTATAATCACCGGCAAAAAGTATATATTTGAATATTTTCAACTTTAGGTGGAATGGTAATTTCTTTTAAATTTGTACAATAGTAAAAACCTAGAGGTCCAATATAATTTATGCTATCTGGTAAATTAATTTCTTTTAGCTTCATACATTCCCTAAATGCTTCATCGCCTATTTTCTCTACTCCATCTTTTATTATAACTTTTTCTAATGTAGCATTGTTTGAAAATGCCTTATTGCAGATTTCTTTCACTGTTCCAGGTATTATTATTGTTTTTAGTCCACTTACATTTGCAAATGCTCCTTCTCCTATTTTAGTTACACTATCTGGTATTGTTAATGTTCCATTATTATCCACCAGTAATAAGTTTCCATCTGATGATGTTAATTCTCCATTTATTATTTCGTATGGATTTACTTTTATTCCTAACCCTCTGGCAATTTCTAACTCCTGCTTGTTTTTTGTATTAATTAATAGTTCTCCTTTTATTATTTCTATTTTTTCTATATATTCTTCATCTAGCTGTGTGATAACTGTTTTTATATTTCCTTTCTCATTTTCTTTTTGAGTATTATATAATAAACTGTTCTTTCCTGCGTTTAAACTGCTATCTAAAAAATTTGTATTTTCTGTTCTTTTTTCTGTCTTATATAATTCTAATTCTTCTTTATAGGTTGATAACATTGTTGATATCTTAGCAGCTTTTGCCTGTGTCATTATTCCATTATCTCCCGCTAACATTGCTATACTCACTCCTGCTAAAATTAATAGCACTATTATTGTTATCACTAATGCAATTAATGTAATTCCTTTCTCTCTTTTAGTCATTTTTTTAATCATTTGTTTTCCACCTTTCCTTTTTATATTCTTTTTTAAACGCAAAAAACAATAACAAAAAACCTAATTATAGGCTTTTGTTATTGTTCTCTCTATTTATTAATTTATTATATTTTTTATTTTTCATTAAATGTATTGTGTGTGTGTGTGTGTGTGTACTCTCGCAAGGGTTTTAGCCATATTCAATTTCATAATAGTCTCCTCTTTTGTTTTTTATAAATATATATTATATTATTAATTTTAGTTTGTCAAGCCATATTTTTTAATTGCTTTCTATGTTCCATTGCCTTAACTTTTCTTCTAATAGTTTAAAATCAACTGTATTTTTTATATAACCTATATCAATATTTTTAACTTTTTGATTATATACTATCTTTGCATATTTTACAATTTTGTCACTGTTATTTCTTATATATCTCAATTCTCCTAATATTACTTCTTTATACTTCAAATCGTTTTCTCTTGATAATATATATGGTTCTAATTCTGTTATTGGTACTGGTATCATATTGCTTATTCTTAAAGTTCCATATAAACGTCCTCCATCGTGTATTCTTATTATTGTTTTTGTATCATTTCTAATTATCTTATTTTCAAAATCTATGTAATCCGATTTTTTGGGTGATGACATTGGAATGTAATAATTAAAATTATTTATAGCTAATACTATTCCCAAATACTTTCTTTCATGAATTCTATTTTCTTCTTTATTATCATAAATCTTATCATCAAATTGTCTTAAATATTTTATGTATTTATCACTTACAATATATAAATTCAACTTCATTTTTATCTCCATTCCAAAATAAGAGAAGTATATCACTTAGATACCTTCTCTTGATTTTAACTTTCTCAATTATAAGGTTGTGAAACACCCGATTTATAACTTTCTCATTTATAAGGTTGTGAAACACCCGATTTATAACTTTCTCATTTTATATGGTAGTGAAACACCACGATTCGATTATACTTATTATACTATCTTTATATCTTAAATGTCAAGTAATATATAATAAGTATATTACTATTATATGCAATTTTTATTTATTTACTACATATTTTTAAAATTGATGTGCATTAAAGTATTTCTTTAATAATATAAATGTCCAAAATTCAATACCTTAATCTTATACTATTGCAAATGTTAATTCTCCTTTTACTGCGATTTTTCCTTCAACAGTTGCTATTGCTTCTCCTATGCCAATTGGTCCCTTTCTTTTTATTATTTTAACTTCTAATTTTAATCTATCACCTGGTATTACTTGCTTTTTAAATCTAAGTTTATCTATTCCTCCAAATAATGCATTTTTTCCTTTGTTTTCTTCCATTGATAAAATTGCTACTGCTCCTGTTTGAGCTAATGCTTCTACTATTAATACTCCTGGCATTATTGGGTTTCCTGGGAAATGTCCTTTAAAATAATATTCCTCTTTGCTTACATTTTTATATGCTGTGCAACTTTCCCCAGGAACATATTGTTCAACCTCATCAATCATCAAGAAAGGTTCTCTTTGTGGAATTATATTTTTTATCTCTTCTTTATTTAACATCTTTTTCCCTCTTTCTTCTTAGTTAAATTTATATTATATAAATTTGGTCATTATATAATACATCTACTACTAATAATGCTAATATTAATTGTTTATTATATTTAATTTTAACTTTTCTGTATTTTCTTACCTTATATTTTTACTATCTATTTCTATTATTTTCATTTTAATATACTTATCAAGATATATTTTATTTATTTCATTTAACCTTCTACTTTATTTTAATCAATTCTGCTCCATATTCTACAATATCTTCATTGTTCATGCAAATTTCAACTACTTCTCCATCATATTCTGATTCTATTTCGTTCATTAATTTCATTGCTTCTACTATGCATACTACTTGCCCTTTATGTACTTTGTCTCCCACCTTTACAAATGGTTCTTTATCTGGTGCTGAACTAGCATAAAAAGTTCCTACCATTGGTGATTTTATAATTTTATAATTTTCTTCTTTTGCATTGTTTTCAACTTTTACTATACTAGTTTCTTCATTTGGTTTTATGATAGGAACTGTCATTGGAGCACTAGCTTCTATTACATAAGGTTCTATTTTTGTTGTTTTATTATTTTCTCCTTTTTTCATACTAATTTTTATTCCTTCTGGAAATTCTATCTCTAATGAATCTAGTTTTGATTCTCCCATATCATCCATTAATTTTTTTATTTCTTTATATTCCATATCTATATTTCCTCATACAGTCTAATTATAAATTTATATATAACAAATTTATAACTAGCCTCTTTCTTTTTATTTTTGAAAATTCTTTAATATATTTAAGTTAATTTTTAAAGTATTCTTAAAGATTATTAATAATATTGTATAATTATTTTTATAGAAATTAATCACTAATCTTCATATTTTTTTAATAATATACTACTATTATGTCCACCAAACCCTAATGAATTTGATATTGCATATTTTATTCCTACATTTCTTCCTTCATTTGGAACTATATCTAAATCACATTCTTCGTCAGGTACTTTGTAGTTAATTGTTGCAGGAACAAATCCTTCTTTTATTGCTTTTGCACATACAATTGCTTCTACTCCTCCTGCTGCTCCTAATAAATGTCCTGTATGTCCTTTTGTAGAACTTACCATTACATTTTTCGCATTTTCTTCTCCTAATGCTGTTTTTATTGCTTGTGTTTCAAATGTATCATTTAGATGTGTTGATGTACCATGTGCATTTATATATGTTATCTCTTCTGGATTAGTATTTGCTTCTTTCATAGCAATTTTCATAGCTCTTGCACCACCTTCTCCTCCTGGTGCTGGTGATGTTATATGATATGCATCTGAGGTTGCTCCATATCCTACTATTTCTGCATAGATTTTTGCTCCTCTTTTCTTAGCGTGTTCTAATTCTTCTAAAATAATTATTCCTGCTCCTTCTCCCATAACAAATCCACTTCTTTCTTTGTCGAATGGAATACTTGCTCTTGTTTTATCTTCTGATTTTGTTAATGCTTTTATATTTGTAAAACCTGCTATGCTTAATGGTGTTATTCCAGCTTCTGTTCCTCCTGCTAATACTATATCTTGGTATCCATGTTTTATCATTCTAAAACTTTCACCTATACAATGTGTTCCAGATGCACATGCTGTTACCATTGCCATAGATTCACCTTTTGCCCCTATGTCTATTGCTACATTTCCTGTTGCCATATTTAATATTCCCATAGGTATATACATAGGAGATACTCTATCAGGACCTTTTTCCATACATTTTTCATGTTCATTCTCTATTGTTTCAATTCCACCTATTCCTGAACCAACTATTACTCCTACTCTTTCCATATCTTCTGTTTCTTTGTCTAATCCACTATCTTTCCACGCTTCTCTTGCTGCTACCATAGCATATTGTGAAAATTTATCTAATCTTTTTGCTTCTCTTTTTTCAAAATATTTTTCTGCATCATATTCTTTTAATTCTGCTGCTAATTTTACTTTGAAATTAGTTGTATCAAAATATGTTATATTATCTATTCCACATTTTCCATCTTTAATGCCTTTCCAAAATTCTTCTACATTATTTCCAATTGGAGTTAAAGCTCCTAATCCTGTTATAACAACTCTTCTTTCCATTGTTTTTTCCTTTCTTTTATTAATAAAAATATTTTTCTGTCTTTACAGTTTTATTATTACTTTATTTTCATAAAATGACTATCTTAATATTTTTTAATTTAAAACCTTTTCTATTATATAAAAAATTAGCTCTCATCTCCTAGCACATTGTCATTCCACCATCTACGCTTATTACTTGCCCTGTTATATATGAGCTTTCTTCTGTTCCTAAAAAATAAACTAAATTTGCTACCTCTCTTGCTGTTCCCATTCTTTTTAATGGTATTTGATTATAGATGTTTTCTTTTACATTTTCTCCTAATACTGCTGTCATGTCTGTTTCTATAAATCCTGGTGCTACTGCGTTTGCTCTTATATTTCTTGATGCTAATTCTTTTGCTATACTTTTTGTAAAGCCAATTATTCCTGCTTTTGATGCTGAATAATTACATTGTCCTGCATTTCCTACAACTCCCACAACAGATGATAGATTTATTATATTTCCTTTTCTTTTTTTCATCATATATTTAGATACTATTTTTGTTACTATATATGTTCCCTTTAAATTTACATCTATTACTTTATTAAATTCTTCTTCATTCATTCTCATTAATAAATTGTCTTTTGTTATTCCTGCATTATTTACCAATACATCTATACTTTCAAATTCTTCTATTGCTTTTTTTACTAAACTTTCTATTTCTTCTGAACTTGTTACATCTGCTTTTACTATTAGTGATTTTACTCCTTTTTCTTCAAATTCTTTTTTTAGTCCTTCCACATCTGTTTTATCTGAAACATAATTTGTTACTATATTGTATCCATTTTCTGCAAATTTCAAAGCAATCTCTTTTCCTATTCCTCTTGAACCACCTGTTATAAATATTGTTTTATTTTCTTCCATAAGTTTTTCTCTCCTTCTTACTCTGCTTAATTTAATTTTTTATTAAAAATATTTATTATATATCACTTATTTTATTTACTTAACTAATGATATTTTTTCATTTTTATATATTATTTCAGCTATATACATTTAACCTTTTTCAAAATTATGTATTACATTGATTTTCATATTCAATATATTTTTCTAAATCTTCTACTGCACTAATATTAAATGTTTTTGCACTTTTATTATCTTTTTTTACAAATGTAGTTAGTGTCTTTCCTGGTCCTATTTCTACATATTCTTCTATATTTTCCTTATTCATTAATTCTATTGTTTTATCAAATCTTACAGGACTTATTATGTGATTAGCCAATATTTCGCAGATATTATCATTTTCAGTATAATAAGTTCCATCTATATTTTTTATAACTTTCACATTTCCTTTATTAAATTCTATCTTTTCTAGTTCTTTTTTATATTCTTGTTTTGCTTTTTCTAATTTTATTGTATGAAATGGTCCACTTGTTTTTAGTTTTACTACTCTCTTTGCACCTATTTCTCTTAGCTTTTCTATTGCTTCATCTATTGCTAAACTTTCTCCTGATATTACTGTTTGTACACTACAATTATAATTTGCTGGTACTATAAATTTTCCATTTTTCCTAATTTCCTTGCATACCTCTTCTATCTTTTTTGATTCTAATCCTATTACTGCTGCCATTGAATATTCTTCTTTTGGTAGTAAATTTGACATATAATATCCTCTTTGTTTTATCAATTTTATTCCATCTTTAAAACTTATAATCTTCGAATATATTAATGCTCCATATTCTCCTAAACTTAATCCTGTTGCTATTTCTGCATCTATATTTTGAGATTTTAATACTTCTAAAATTGCTAAACTTGTTGTTAATATTGCTATTTGAGTATTTTCTGTTTTATTCAATTCTTCTTCTGGTCCTTCAAAACATATTTTTTTTACATCTATTCCTGATATTCTTGATGCTTCATCATATATTTTTCTTGCTATTTCATATTTTTCATATATATCTTTTCCCATTCCTACTATTTGAGCTCCTTGCCCTGGAAATAAAAATGCTCTTTTCATTTTCTTTTTTCCTTTCTTAATTTCTTTACTTTTTTCATTTATATTTTATGTTAAATTTAGTTTAATAAATTTTCCTATTTCGTTATTTTCGAATATAATTCTAATTATTTTGTTGTGCAATAAAACTCAAGCTTTTGTCTTAGCTCTATATTTCTATTAAAATACTTCCTGTATTTAATCCTCCTCCATAACCCAATAAAATTATTTTATCTCCTTTTTTTACTAGATTATTCTTCATCATATCGTTTATTGCCATTGGAATACTTGCACAAAAAGTATTTCCTCTATTTTGAATATTTATATACATTTTGTTTGTATCAATATTTAATCTATTTGCTATTGAATTTATTATCTTTATATTTGATTGATGTGGCACTATATATTTTATATTTTCTATCGTTTCATTAGCTTTTTTCAACAATTCATTTATATTTTCTATTGTTTTTGTTACTGCATATTTATATATTTCTTTTCCATTCATATATATTTTATCATCTGTTTTTGCTATTAAAATTTCTTTCTCATCTATTTCTGAAATTATATTTGACTCATATTTCTTATTTTCATTTAGACTCTTACTAAGCAAAATTGCACCTGCCCCATCTGATAAAACAACTCTAGTTGCCACATCATCTTCTTTTAAATTCTTAGATAAAACATCTACTCCAATTACTAATGCTTTTTTTATTAAATTATTTTGTAAATATAGCCTTGCAATATCAAATGCATTTATATATCCACCACAACCAGCTAAAATATCTAAGCATATACATTTTTCTATTTCTAATTTTTTTTGTAAGTAATTCGATATCCCCGGCATTAATAAATTAGTTGATGTTGTTGCTGTTATTATAAGACCTATATCTTCTTTTTTTATATCTTTTACAAAAATTTCTTTAATTGCATTATATGCAATATCTTCTATTCTTTCTTTTGTTGCATAATATCTATTTTCTATTCCTGTTCTTTTTTGAATATATCCCTCTTTTAAATTTAGGCTTTTTTCTATTTGTGAATTTGTTATTTTTACTTTTGGTAGATATATTCCTGTTTGAATTATCTCTATACTATTCAAGTTTTTTCTCCTTACATCAAATTTATTTTAAACTTGTAACTACAAACTTATAGTACTTTTAATAATTTTTATTTTACATTCAGTTTAAAAGTAATTTTTATTATTGTATTTATACATTATTTTTTTATTTTTTTCTATTGGTCCAAATGGTCAATTCAAATAATTTTATATTCATATTTTATGACATAAAGTGTCAATACATTTTTAAATTTTTTTATGCAATAATTAATTCAAGTTAAATTTAAGGTGATTTTATGATTAAAGAAAAAAGAAAGGAAAAAAACTATACTCAAGAAAAAATGTCTGAAATACTTGGTATTAGCCTTAGACAATATGTGCGAATAGATAATGAAGAAGATTTGCCTAGGCGTGATGTATTGCGTAATTTAATTATAGAATTAGAATTAAATGATACTGAATTAGGGGAATATATAAGAACTATGGCTAATAAAATTGCATAAAAAGACTGAGAGTTTCAAATTTATTTCTCTCAGACTTTTTAATTTATGAACCTAATTATACGGGAAAATAAGTATATATAAAAATTTGTGTAAACTTTTTTAATATAATCATAGAGCTAACTAAGCCCCAATTATACTCCCTTTGCAATATCTCTATTTTGAAATAATCTTAATATTATTAAAGTTTCTTTTGTGAAATATGTATATTTTCAATATTTGCCTTCAATTCCCTAGAAATAATATTTTGAATTTGAGCAACTTGTTCTTTTGTTAGTTCTTGCTCCGAACCTATTATAATACTTATACTTTCTCCATTAACAAATACAATATTATTATTAAAACCTTTTGTAGATATTAAATTTTCACATACCATTATACTATTTTTAATTTCATTAATTTTCTTTATTTCTTCACTTGCACTTTGTTTTTGAGTTTCCAAAGAATTACTACTATTTAAAACATTTTCATATGTTTCTAGCATTTGTGAATACATCTTATCTCTTTCAAGTTTTGATTTCACAAAATAATCGCTTGTTTCTTTTGCAGTTACTCCATTCGTTTGAACCGTTGCATTTTCTTTTGTTACATTTTCATTATTAGTATTTTCTTCGGTCTTCTCTATACTATTTTCTTGTATAACATTTCCTGCACTATTTTGACTTTTACCATCATCTTCCCTTTTTTCCTGATTCTCTGCACTACCTGTAACAACATTATTACTATTAGCTAACTTAGCATCTCCAATATCTGCTATTTGCATATCGTCCGACTCCATTTGTAAGCTTGTTTCTAATGCTTGTTCATTATTTGTAGTAAAATTCAGATATCCAGCAACCACTAACATTAATGCAATCACATATACTACTACTTGATTTTTCTTTAATAACTTTTTCATAAAACTTTTTATGATATATTTTACATATATCATTTTCTCCTTTTTTATATTTAGGTTTTTTATAAAGGATTTACCCATAAACCTATTTTCCTATTATAGAGTAGCTGGAACTAAGTGATATTTATAATTTTTAAAAATTTAGGGCGTTCGATTGAAATGAAGAATAGAATTGGTTAGGCTTTCGAATGAGGAATGCTCACGGCACCTGAAATATGAAGGGGTCTGAGTGAGAAAGGCTCATGAAAAAGCCTTACCAATTCTTTCTGAATGGAATGAGTAGTCCAAAATTTTTAAAAATTATAAATATCACTCAAGTTCCAGCTACTAATTTAAAAAACATCAATTCATCTCAAAAACCTGTATCTTATGAGTAGCTAACCCAGTTACTGCCTCAACTGCCTGAATTATGCTTGTTTTAATATTTACATCTCCTGCTCCTTTTGCCGTAATTATTGCTCCTTGCACCTTAGGCTCTACCACCTTCTTAGTTATTGGTACTTTTTCTCCATTTTCTTCTTTATATATTATTTCTTTTTGTGAATCTTGTTCTTGTATTTTTCTTATTCCACCTTGGGTATCTGTTTCTTCTGTATTACTGTTCTTCGCTGATTCATTATACATTGGTATAATTTCACTAGATTCAGAATAATTAATAAAAACTTTTACATCTCCTACCCCTTGTATCCTAGATAATATTGTTTCTAAATTTTTTTCTAGTTCTTTACTTGTACTACTAGATGTTTCTATTGCTGTATTATTTATATTTTGAGCTAATTGTTTTGAATTTTGACTATTCTCTTCTTTTTTATTTTTTTTACTATTTCCATTCCAAATTGCATTTATTGCTACAACTGTTATTATAAGTATTATTACTAAAAATACCAGATTTTCTATTTTCTTTTTATTATTTCCTTCTTGTTTTTCCTCTTCTGTATTTATTAATTTTTTTAATTTATTTCCAAGCATTTTTCCTTCACCCCATACTCTTCCATTAAAAATTTTTTTATCTTTTGTTTATCTTCATTTGTGACTTTTTCACTTTTATTAATTTTATCTCTTTCTATAATATTAGTATTTATTGGTCGTATTTTTTGTATTTCTTCTACTACTTTATTTTCTAATGTTAATTCATCATTAATTTTATTGCTTTCATTCTTTTTTACTTGCAATTTAATTTTTGAAATTTCTGAATCTTCCTCACTATCATTTAATTTTGCTTCTACATCACAATTTAATATATCATAGCCTTGTTCTTTTACTTTTTTGCTTATATCTTTTTCTAATTTATCTATGTATAGTTCTTCTATTCTTTTATCCATTGATGTTTGTGTTGTTTTTCCTGAACTTGATGTATAATTATTATATTTTTCTATTTCAAAATTGCTTACATCTATTGTTTGTTTATTTTTTATAAATGGAGATATTATTGTAAATAAAATATATACTCCCATTACCATTCTTATATATTTTTTTGTTTTATTATTTGGCAATATCATTTCTAATATTGAAACAACTACAATTGCCAATCCTAATCCTTTCGCCCAAGAACTTAAAAACTCAATCATAAACTCCCCTCTATCTATACATCATTCCTGTATTTGATATCTTTACTACTAAAGCTGTTCCGATAATTAATAATACTGATATTGTTGTTAATATTGCTAAAAATATTTTAAATATGTCTCCTACTTGTTCTATTAAACTAACAATATTCTTATCAGCTATTGGCTCACATATACCTGCTAATAATTTATATGTAATTGTTAAAATTGCTAATTTTAATATTGGAGCAATACATATAGCTATTACTACTATAACTCCTATTAGTCCAACTGCATTTTTTAGAATAATTCCACATCCTAAAACAGTGTCAACTGCATCTCCTAGTATTTTTCCCACTACTGGAATTGCTGTGCTAACCACTGCCTTTGTTGTCTTAGCAGTTATGCCATCTACACTACTAGATAATGTACCTTCAAGTGAAACTACTCCTACAAATATTGTTAATACTATTCCTAAAAACCATGTTATACTTGACTCGAAAAACTTAGATAGTTTTCCTATTTGAAAGTTATTAGATATTTTAGAAATAACTACTAGTCCTGCAAAAATCAGCACTCCTGGTATTATTATTGTTTGTATTATATTTCCTATAAAATTAATCATAAATAATATTATAGGTTCTAACACACCACTTGTTGCTATGCTACCTGTATATAACATTAATGCTATTAATAAAGGTACTAATAAGTTCATAAATCCAACTAAATTATTAGTAGTATCTTGTACTAATTTTACTATTCCTGAAAAGCTAGACATTATTATAGTTACTATCAATATGTATTGAACATAATAAATTAACTTTGATATACTTTCATTTTCTAAGCTTTCACTAATTGCTTTTAAAATACTATGTATAACTATTATTACTAATATACTGCCTACTGCTTTTATACTGTCAACAAACTCTTGTCCAAATAAACTTAAAATTTTTTTTAAAATTGAACTATTATCAATTTCTCCTTTTATTGCGCTATTAAAAAAATCATTTAATTCATCCTCGTTAAAAAAATCATTTGTATATTTTTTAGCACTATCAATAAACTCTCCTACTCCAAATTCTTCTTGTTGTTCTATCATTGTTTCGTTAGTACTGTTTTCATTTGTATTAGAGGCATTTGAAACTGGCATAATTATAAATAAACTTAAAATTGTAATTATATTTATTAGAATCTTCAAATCTTACACCCCTTATTAAGTTTCATGGTAATATTTTCAATATTATTTCTAATAATGATGATATTATTGGAATTGACATTGATATTATAATAATTTTGCTTCCTAATTCTACTTTACTTGCAATTGCTGCTTCTCCTGAGTCTTTGCAAATACTAACTGCAAATTCTGATAAAAATGCTATTCCTGTTATTTTTAATAATATTGATAAAAATTGGCTATTAATTGAGGCCTTATCTGCAATTGATTGTATTAATTTTATAATTCCTGTTAATTCATCTATGACTAAAAATAATATTAAAGCACCTGCTATTAAACTTACATAAAGTACAAATTCTGGCTTGTACTGTTTTAATAAAATAATTATGATTAAAGCTATTAAAGCAATTCCTATTATTTTTATAATTTCCATAAATTACTCTTCCTTGTTTAATAAAAACTAAATTGTAATATTTTTATATAAAACTAGTTTTAATATCTTTATCAGCAAATTATGCTAATAATAAATTTTTTACTATTAAAGATTGAATATTGTCCTTACTGTATCAAATAATCCACTAATTTCTTTTATTACCATTGTTAATACTATAACTAGTCCAGCTAAGGTAGTCATCATTGCTTGGTCTTCTCTTCCTGCTCTTACTAATACTTGATGTAATACTGCTACTAATATACCTATTGCAGCTATTTTGAATAATAAATTTATGTCCATTTTTCATATCATCCTTCCTTTTTTTATGCCAAATCCAATATCAAATTGTAAAAATTATATTAGTTATTCTTTTTCGTATTTCCTTTGTTTTCTTTTTTAATATCTTTTTTACATTTAATTTATATTAAAACAATTATAATTGTCATACCTACTATTGTCCCAAGTCTACTATATAATTTCTCATTTTTATTTTTTTCTTCTCTTGCTTGTTTTATTTGATTTTCTAGAAATTCTCCGAGTTATTTCTATTTGACTTATTTGACCTTCTACATCAGTTTGTCCTAACATTTTCGATAACATTGATATAGCATGAATATCTTCTTCATTTAAGTTAGTTTGTATTTCTTCAATAGTTTCTTGCCATGCTTCTTCTGCTGATAGTTCATTCATTTTATATCTTGCTTTTGCAAATATTTTGCTTATATTAGGAATGCTATTTTTAGCTATGTCATTAAAAATATCTGAAATAGGTTCATATGTAAATTTTATTTTCGACTTAAAAATATTTAATGCATTTTGCATTTCTTCTAATTCTTCTAGTCTATATGTATATTTTTTTGATAAAAATTTTCCTATTAATGTTGATGATATGAATATAATAACTAACATTGTATATTTTATCATTTGCATTTTGAAATCCATTCCTTTCTTCTGTTTTAAGGTACACTTTTTTATTTTATAGTACTGTATGCAACCAAGCAAAAGTGACCTCTTAAAAGACCCTAGATAGCCTTTATAATGTAGTTTTGTTACTTTTCTTATAAATTTCTTCTTATATATTATATTCACGAAAAAAATTTTTAGAACTTTTATATAAATATTATTTTCTCAATTTTATTTTCTTCTATTAATTTATTTATTTGACTATTAGATTTAACATCTTCTAATGTTCTTCCGTGCATTGTAAAAATTCCTTTTACACCAGAAATTATTGCTTCTTGTATTGCTTCAACATCTTCCTTTGAGCCAATTTCATCACAAGCAATAATTTCTGGTGCCATTGTTCTTATTAATATTTTTATCCCTTTTGCTTTTGAAATATTTTCTATAATATCTGTTCTTATCCCTATATCATTTTGAGGTACACCTTTATACATAGCTGCAATTTCTCCTCTTTCATCAACTACCCCACAAGTTTTTCCTTTAAAATTAATTTCATCTATTCCATTACTTAATTTTCTTATCAAATCTCTTAAAATAGTTGTTTTTCCTCGTCCCGGTGGAGAAACAATTAGAGTATTATAAATATCTTTATTTTTTTCATCTATAACTTGTCCAATTATTTTGTTACTGCAATTTAAAATCTGTCTTGCTATTCTAAAATTCAAACTAGTTATATATTTTATATTTATAATTTTCCCATCTTCTACTACTGCGCTTCCTGTTATTCCTATTCTATGACCACCTTTTATTGTTATATATCCATTACAAATTTGATTTTTATATGCGTAAATTGAATTTTCACAAATTTTTTCTAGTATTTGTAATATTTCTGTTTGATTTACTATATACTCTATTAATATATCTAAATTTTGCAATTTTAAAATTATTGGTCTACCTGCTCTTATACGAATTTCCTGAATTTGCTCTTTTATTTTTTCATTTTGAGTTATTGTTTTATATAATAAGTTTGAAATATTTATAGGAAAATATCTTATTATTTCTTCTATTTTAATTCCCTCCTTTTATTCCTCATAATCTGTTTATTTGTATTAGAAAAGTAATTTTATTTTACTTATATATTGTTTTTTAGCAAAATAAATTGCTAGAAAACTATTAATCCTATTTTTATAATTTATTACTTTTAAATTAATCATTTTGTTAATCATTTTTATAACCTCAAAAAAAGCCAAACTGCTCATTGAACAATTTGGCTTTTTCCAATATGTCCACATATATTATATATATGCTTCATTTCTAATTTTATAACTATTATTTTTTATTTACTACTGCTCTATATATTAAACCTGTGCTTGAATCTTTTTCAAATTCTATTTTATAATCATCTGCTACATTAATACTACTTTTCATAAGAGTTATATTTTGTTCTGTTACCTCAAACTCTTCTCCGTTTAGATTAACCTCTTCTATCTTATTATTTCCTTCTATTTCATTATTATTTTGTATTGTTGTTAATAACCCTTTTACTGTTGCTCCTTTTGAATTTGTACTTTGATATAACTCAAATTTTGCATTAAATGTGTTAATTTCTTCCTGATTTGCATTTTGCTCATCTGTATTTTCTTTTAAAATATATGTTGGTATAATATATTTTATCGGATTTTGCTCTTCTGTCATTTCTAATTCTTCCATAAATTGTTTATTAACATCTTTTACTCTTTGTTCTATTGCTGATAATAAATTATCTACATACTCTTGCTCTCTATCATTTAATACAACTGCATTTTCTTCTGTTAACTTTTCCACATTTACATTTGGTACAAATTTTACTTTATTTTCAAAATTAGTTTCATATTGTATTTTTTCTGTATTTTTATTTGTTTCTTCTCTTTTTTCATTCTTATCTGGCTCTTTTGTTATTTTTCCTTTGTTGTTTATTAAAAACTCATCATTTGTATTAATAAATGATATTTTAAAAGTAATTTCATCTTGTTTTTCTACTCTCATATTTGTATAGAATTCATTATTGCCTGAATTTAAAATATTTTGAATATCTGTATCTGTAATTGTATCAGCATTTTCTCCTTTTAATAGCTTTTCTGATTTTGTGTCTGCAACCATTGTTTCTACTGCTGACTTTTCTTCTTCTTTTGATAATATTTTTGTTTCTGAATTTAAACTATTATCATTATATGGAGTTTCAATCTTTAAGTTATAGCTTTCCGTTATTTCTTCTAAATTTTCTAATCCTGTATATTTTATATCTAAATTAAATTTATATGGATTACTTTCAGAATCTTCAATTTCTAAAAGAATATTATATAAAGTTTCTGCTCTATTTTCATTCTTTGATATTTCGATTTTGTTATTTGATGACATCACTAAAATTTTGTTTAATTTTCCTTTTTGAACATATAAAGATATTTCTGTTTCTGTGTTTCTTAGTTTATCATTTTGTTTTAATTTATCAATTTTTTTATTTATATCACTAGATTTTAAGCCTGTTGCATTTCCTAATAATTTATAATAATCACTTATTACACTAAGTGTTTTATCATCCTGCTTTAATTTCTCTAACATTTTTATTAATATATCTCTTGTTTGTTCTCCTGTTAATTTTAATTTATATGCCGTGTTTTTATTATCAGATATTTTAATGCAATTATTTTCATTTACTTGCTCCCTAATTATTTTTCCATAATTATTGCATATTTCTGTTATATTTTTAGCTTCTATTTTTCTATTTTTTGCACTTTCTACTTTTTTTGCTAATTTTGTAACATCTGCCCCTGTTTGTTCTTTGCTTTCTTGTTGTGGTATTTCTTCTTGCTCTCCTGCTTGTTGTTCCTGTTCTAAATTATTATTATTTTCACTTTCAGCATTACTTTTATTTTGCGTTACATCATTTTCAATATTATTTTCTTGTTGGTCATTTTCACTTTTTTCTTCTCTAATCGTCTTTATCCGCGCCGCCGATGAGATCCCTACATATTTTGTTTGAATTCCTTCTGTATTTTGATTTCTTATGTATGTCATTGGAAATTCTTGATTATTAGAATAATTAAAATTTATTTGTTTTTCAATGTTTTGATTAGTTCTATCTTCTTTTCCTGATATACCTATATTAAAATTTTGTACTAATTTTAGTTCTTCTTCTAAATTAGGTATGGAAACTTTAAAATTCATGTTTCCGTTTTCTTCATATGAATTTGAATTTTGCTTGTTATAGTATTCTTGAAGATTATTGCTTATAAATCCATTTTTATTACTACCTATTTGTGTAGCATATTTTATAAATGATTCACTTGGACTTTTTAATAAGTCTGTAAAAAAATACAAATATGAAAAGATTCCTAGTGCTATCAATATACATATTAGTATTATTAATATTACTATTTGTAATTTACTGTTCTTCTTTTGCATTATATTTTCCTCCACTTTATATGCTATCTATAATGTAAAAATAGATAAATAACTGTATCTTACTGTCATTTATCTATTTTGATTTATTACTCTTCCCAGTTATGATATATGTTTGCTACATCATCTAGTTCTTCTAGTCTTTCAATTAATCTTTCCATTTTTTCAGTTCCTTTTTCATCTAAAACAACTGTTGTTGTAGGTAACATTTGTATTTCAGCTTCTAAAAATTCTAATCCAGACTCTTCTAATTTTTCTCTTACTTGGGTAAATTCTGATGGTTCTGTTGTTATCTCATATATTTCTTCTGCTGCTTGGAAATCATCTGCTCCTGCATCTAATGCTAACATCATTAATTCATCTTCATCCATATCTGTTGAAGCTTTTTCTATAACTATTACTCCTTTTTTGTTAAACATATATGATACACAGCCTGTTGTTCCTAAATTTCCTCCTGCTTTGTCAAATACATGTCTTACATCTGCTGCTGTTCTATTTTTATTATCTGTTGAAGCTTCTACTATAACAGCTACTCCATTTGGTCCATATCCTTCATATACTATTTCTTCATAGTTTTCATTACTTGTTGATGCTTTTTTTATTGCATTATTAATTGTATCATTTGGCATATTTGCTGCTTTACATTTAGCTATTACATTTTTTAATTTTGAATTTCCTGCTGGATCTGGTCCACCTTCTTTTACTGCTATTAATAATTCTCTTCCTAATTTTGTGAATATTTTTCCTCTTGCTGCATCGGCTTTTCCTTTTTTGGCTTGTATATTGTGCCATTTACTATGTCCTGACATTTTCTCTCCTCCTTTTAATTTTTCATTTATTTTTTCAAGCTTTCCAGCCTCTAACAAACTAATTTTATAACTATAATTTATGTTAAATCAATTATGAAATTATTACAACTTTTTAAATTATAGCACATTAATTCTGTTTTGTGTAGTATTTTACAAATATTTTTTGCATTTTGCTTTTATGTTTACCATTTTTCATTATACTTTTCTTTTATCTCGAAAAGACCTTGTCCTAGGCTAACTGGAAAATATTTTGGACCTATAACACAACCATAGTTCTGATTTTCTTTATCTTTAAATGTTATTACATAATCCCCATGATATTTACTCCATTCTATATTTACATATTCTAAGTCCATCTTTGGAAAATTAATTTTCATATAAGCAGTTCCATAAATTTTAGCTATTTGTTTTGGTATAAACCCTTCTATCCATAATACTATTATTAGTAGAAGAATTATTGCTACAATTGTAATAATTAAACTTTTCTTTTTCATAAAACATCCCCCATATTTTAATTATAAAATTATCTTCTTCATTTATTATATTTAACACTATTATTTTTCCATTTTTGGAGATTATTAAATATCTTTTTTATCATCGTTTGTTATATCTCCATTTCCGTTTACCGGAATCGTTTCCCCTAAATAAGTAGGCTCAGGTTTAAATATACATTTTATAAAATCTTTATTTCTTGCTAGTATTTCTCTAATTTCTCTATATATTTTTCCTACATATTGCCTTGGGTCTGCTCCTACTCCATAAGCTTCTATTCCTAACTGATTTGCAATGTATAAAGCTCTATATAAATGATATTTTTGAGTTACTATTACTACTTTTTTTGCCTTAAAAATATCTCTTGCTCTATATATGCTTTCATAAGTAGAAAATCCTGCATGGTCCATAAAAATATTTTCTGATGGTATTCCTTTTTGAATTGCATAATTCTTCATTACATTTACCTCATCATACTCTTCTCTTCCATGGTCTCCACTCATTATTATCTTATCAGATATATTATTTTGATATAATTTTATACCTTCTGATAATCTGTCTTCTAACATATGACTAGGTTTGTCTTCTACTATTCCAGCTCCTAAAATTATTATACAGTCGATGTCTGATAATTTTTTATAGTCTTCTTCTTTAATAATTTGTCTTTTTGTAGATAATATTATGTATAAATTTATTCCTAAAATAATTATTGCTATTGAAATAATAAATACTATCATATATTTTAATACTTTTTTCATTTAATCTTCTCCATAAATTAGTACTTTATAGTATTATATCATAGATAGAAAAATCACTCTATAATATATTTCCTAAAACTCCAATATTTCTTCTCCTTTTTATTTAACTTTATAATTATTTTTCAGAATTTCATTATTTATGATAGAATCAGGCATTCCTATTATTAAATCTTTATTTCCATCTAGATTATTAAATTTCAGTATTGTATAATCTTTATATCGATATTCAATAGTTGCATTCCCCATAGCCTACAATAGCTCCTTACTTTTTTATATCTCAAAAAAATCCATTATTTCATTTGAAAGTTCTGCCGAATTCTCTATATTTACCTCGTGTTTTGAATTTCTAATAATTTTTTGTTTACTTTGTTTTATATTCTCATTTAACTGTTTTACACTTTTTAGATTCACTTTATCATTTTCTCCACATAAAATTAAAGTTTTACATCTTATATTCTTTACTTTATTTGGTATATCTAAGTTTGATAAAGAATTAATCAAGCTTATAAAATCTTTTTTAGGATATCCTCTATCTTCAAAAATTCGTTTAGGCATAAACCTAAATGTTAAATTTTGAATTTTAAAAATTGTTTTTGGTATTTTATAAGGTACACCTATTAATATAAGGGACTTTACTTTTTGTGGATATTTTATTGCATAATCAATAGCAAGAACACCTCCAAGTGATAGTCCACATAAATTTAATTCATTTTCTTTCAAACTGTTGCAATAATCCTCAAATACCTTATATAAATTTTCATAATTACTTTGATAGTTTTTCATAAGTTTATATAGATTAGGTATTCCTAATTTAACATTATTTCTTTCTAATCTATTTTTTATTTCTTCCCAACTTTTGTCGTCTTGACCTAAACCATGAATTAATATATTTATCATATATAGCTCCTATTTTTAATACTTTTTAATTTTAATTATTTAAGTTTCTATATTTATTATTCTTTTATAGCTACCATTAGTTCATTTGGTTGCACTATTTCTTTATTTCCTTCAAAATTATATCTTGCACCTGTGAAATATACATCATATCCTTGATTTTCTAATCTTGTTCTACATAGTCTTAAAAATTCATCTGTTTCCTCTTCTGTTAAATTTGCTTTTACTCTTATCTCATAAAATGTTATTATTATCTTTTTCGAATTTTTTTCAATTTTTTGGTCTAAATAGTTTGTTATGTCTTGCATTGTCATATATATCTCTCCTTTAACTATTATTTTCTTTTTTGTTTCGTATATTATATCAAATTTTTATTCTATTTTAAATAGTTTTTATATAAAATTTTTGTTTGCTTAAAATATAATATATTATTTAATAATAAATTAGCATTTAAATATTAAGAAACAACTAAACTATATATAATCTAAATTTTAAGAAATTATATATATGCTTTTTAAATATTTTTTAATATTATTTTAAATTCTATCCATTCATCTTCATTTTTTACTTCTATTGTTCCGTTATGTAGTTCTATAATTTCTTTTGTTATTGCTAAACCTAATCCTGCTCCACCTGTTTTTGTTGTTCTTGATTCGTCTATTCTATAAAATTTTTCAAACATTTTGTCTAGTTTATATTTTGGAATTTTTTCTCCTTGATTTTTAAATGTAATTTGTATATTTTCCTGAGTTTCTTTTAATATAATTTGAATTTCACTATTTTCATAACTATAATTTATTGCATTTTTTAATAAGTTCTCAAATGCTCTTGCTAACTTATCTCCATCTCCAAAGTATTCTATATTATTTGGTTTATCTATATTGCATTTTAAATTTCTTTCTTCTAACATTGGATAGCATTCATCTATTAGTTGGTCTATTAAAAATGATAAATTTATATTTTCTTTTTTTATTGGCATATTTCTAAGGTTATATCTTGTTATATCAAAAAATTGATTAATAAGTTCTTCTACTCTTAAAGATTTGTCTAATACTATTTTCATATATTTTTCTTGCATATTCGTACTTATTTCTTTTTCTTCTGTTAATAATGTTAGATATCCTATTATTGATGTAAGAGGTGTTTTTAAATCATGTGCCATATACATTATTAAATCATTTTTCTTTTGTTCTTCTTCTTTTGCTAAGTTTTTACTTGTAATTAAATCTATTCTTATTTTATTTAATCTATTTTCTAATATAATCAATTCATTATTTAATTTTATTTCCTTTTCTGGATTCTTTAAAATTTTATCCATTGCTTCTACTACCACTACCATATTATTCATAGTCTTTCTAATTACAAAATACGATACTATAAAAAAAGTCATAAATATTACTATAAGCATTATTAAAGGTTTATTTGCAACTAAAAAGCGATAGAATGATTTACTAATTCCAGATATTGATTCTGCTATTTGGTCATTATATAATACATCTACTACTAATATTAATACTGCTAATATTAATACCGTATATATTAATATTTTTAATATTGCTTTTATTGCTATGCTATTTTTTAGCTTTTTAAACTCTTCATTATTATTATTCAACTTTATATCCCACTCCCCATACCGTTTTTATGAATTTTGGTTTTTTCGAATTTTCTTTTAATTTTTCTCTTATTCTTCTTATATGTACCATTACCGTATTATTATTATCTAAATATTTCTCTTTCCAAACCTTTTCAAATAATTCTTCTGAACTTACTACATTTCCTCGCCTTTCAACTAAATATAATAATATATCAAATTCTATTGGTGTGAGTTCAATTTTTTCTTCATATAAACTACATATATGCTGTTTTTTATTTATCACTAATCCATTTATTTCTATGTTATCTTCATCAATCTTTTCATTATATTTTGTATATCTTCTTATTTGCGATTTTACTCTTGCTACTAATTCAAGTGGGTTAAACGGTTTTGTTATATAGTCATCTGCGCCTAATGTTAATCCTGTTATTTTATCTTTGTCTTCTATTTTAGCTGTAAGCATTATTATTGGAAAGTTTAATCCTTTTTCTCTTATTTTTTTACATATTTCAAACCCATTTATTTCACCTATCATTACATCTAAAATTGCTAAATCTAATTTTACCGTGTTTATACATTCAATAGCATCTTTTGAATTGTAAAATTTATATATATTATAGTTTTCGTTTAATAAATATAATTCTACTAAATCTGCAATTTCTTTTTCATCATCTAATACTAATATGTTCATATCGTTCTCCTTCTTTTGTTTGAATTATAGCATAAAGTTATTTACTTTTCATCTTCAACATCTAAATTGTAAGAAAAAATTAAGATTTATTTAATTATTTTTTAAAACTTTATTTTTCATTTATATATATAATCTAGTTAAATTTAGATTATCGTAGTTTTGGTTTAAAAAACAATTTTCACTATTTTGGGTATTTGGGTAAAGTAAGAAAGGAATTGATTTTTATATGAAAGTTTTAAAAGAAAATAAAAATATTTCTAAGAAAAATAGAAAAATTTCTAAAAGATTAAATAATAAAAAAT
>ENA-OPBF01000771-OPBF01000771.1-human-gut-metagenome-genome-assembly--contig:-NODE-771-length-23680-cov-17.063365_pt1 | contig 23680 bp, 22 predicted proteins | sample MGYA00241067_ERZ501450 | MGnify/ENA primary metagenome ERZ501450 (study PRJEB25962, sample SAMEA2042516) | human gut metagenome | biome: human gut; feature: human-associated habitat; material: faeces... | reverse complement strand
CACCACCGGCCGCTGCCGCCGTAACAGGCGGTCAGCGTTTCCACCTGCGTTTTGTCCAGCCCGTCCAGAAAGGCTTGTACGGTGGAGGAATCGATGGTTTCCCAGCCATCCCCCGTCCAGGAAAACGCCGCTGCGGTGTTTTGGGCGTCATTATACAGCGATAACGTGGGAACGCCGTCCAGCATCTGTAGCTTGGCGGGAGCGAAGCCGCTGTCCACCGCGGGGGTGACCTCCGTCTGGGTGTATTTTCCCGTGGCGTACTTCGTTTGGGAGGCCGTTCCCGGCTCCTCGGTTGAAGGAGCGGCGGAACACCCTGCCAGCGCCAGCAGCAAAGCCATGAGGGCGGCCAGCGGCGCAAGCCGTGATCGAATTCGGTTCATACAAATTCCTCCTGACGGGGCGGCGGCGTAGGCGGCCGCTGCCCTGGCAATTTTGGTAATACCACTGTACCACACAAAACCTGAAAAAATCCTGAATGCGCCTGCGGCTCTTTCCGGCCTTGGTTGCGCTCCGGGAGAATTTGTGCTATAAATTAAATAATCTGCCGCTTTTGATACGGCCTGCGAGATATGCCCCGGGAGGTAGAATACATGAACTTGCTAGTGATCGAAGATGACCGGAAACTGAACCGGATGCTGTGCGAAATCCTTGAAAAAGAGGGCTACACGGTGAAAGCCTGCACCGACGGGGAGGAAGGCGCTTACTATCTGCAGCAGAACGCCTACGACCTGGCGCTGGTGGACTGGATGCTCCCCGGCGAAAGCGGGCCGGACATCCTGCGGAAAAGCCGCCGCAAGGGGATCATGACGCCGGTGGTGATGCTGACGGCGCTGACCGCCGTGGAAAACAAGGTGACCTGCCTGGATGCCGGCGCCGACGACTATCTGGGTAAACCCTTTGACAGCCGGGAGCTGTTGGCCCGTGTCCGGGCCAACCTGCGGCGGCAGGCCCCCATCGAGGAGCTGGTGGTGCTGCGGTACGGGGATCTGGTGTACGACACCAAGGCGCTGCTGCTGGCCTGTGGCCGGGAGGAGATCGCGGTCTCCAAAAAGCTGGGCCTTATGATTGAACTGTTTATGAAAAGCAAGGGTCAGGCGCTGGCACGAGCCACCCTGTTTGCCCGCGTATGGGGCGCGGACGCCGACGTGGAGGAGGCCATTCTGGACAATTACATCGGCTTTTTCCGCCGGCGGCTGGCCCAGATCCACTCCAAGATGAGCCTGCGGACCGTTCGAGGTGTTGGGTATGCCCTTGTGGAAGAAAAAGAAGGCCGCTGAACCGGCCGCGCCGTTGGACGTTCTGCGGTGGAAGATCGTAGCGGTGAACATCCTGTTTGCCGCCATGGTGGTGGCTACCCTCTGTTTCGTGGCCGCCCGGCAGGGAAAGAACGCCCTGGAGGAGAAGCATAGGCTGGCCTTCGCCTCCCTCTGTTCCGCCCTGGAACAGCCGATCCTGGAGACACAGACCATCGACCATAAGGCGATCTACAGCAGCGCGGTGGAAAACCGCCTGGTGCCCGCCTTATTCGAGAAGGGAGCCCCCATCGAGAATCCCTACCTGCAGGGCGATGATGCCGCACCGCTGCTCACTCTCAGCGAACCAATGCTGGAAGAGGCGCGGCAAAGCGTGGATGGGCAGAACGGCCTGTGGGCCAAAACGGTTGTCCGGCAGGCATACACCCTGCGGGACGGGAGTGCCCTCTGGTTTGCGGAATACTGTGCAATCCCCACGGCCAGTGGGAATTGGATCGAGATGTACCTGTTTCAGGATGCCGCGACCTTCCGGCAGGAATGGGGCAGGATGCAACTGTTGTACGTAGCGGTGGCGGCGGGCGGCGTGCTGGCTTTGGGGGCGCTGGCCTTTGCGCTGACCGGCTGGGCCATGCAGCCCGCCCGGCGGGCCGAGCGGATGGAGCGGGAGTTTTTGGCGGCGGCCAGCCACGAGTTGAAAAGCCCGCTGGCAGTGATCATCACCAGCGCCGAACTGCTGCCTTCCGGCGGCGAGGAGGCAAAATACCGCGCCAACATTCTGTCAGAAGCGCACCGGATGGCGCAGCTGGTGCAGGAGCTTCTATCCCTTTCCCGTCTGGAGACCGCTGCCCGTCAGATCATGCCGGCAAAGCTGGACACCGAGGCCTTTCTCTGGGAAGTTTACGAGACATGGCAGCCGGTGGCGGCAAAGGCCGGTGACCGGCTGACCCTCCGCCTGCCGGACGGCGCGCTGCCGCCCATTCGGGCAGACGAGGACGCGCTGAAGCAGGTGATGGCCATTCTGTTGTCCAACGCCGTTCAGCACACCCCCAGCGGTACGCAGATCGAACTTTCCGCCGTGGCGGCGGGGCGAACGGTCTGCCTGTCGGTGGCCGATACGGGGCCGGGCATTGCGGATAAGGAACGGGCTTTCCAAAAGTTTTATCGCGCAGACCCGCAAACCGGCGATGCCAGCCTGGGTCTGGGCCTGAGCATCGCGCAGAAGCTTGTGGCGCTGCATCACGGCAGCATCACGATCCGGGATACGCCGGGCGGCGGCGCTACGCTGCAGGTCACGATCCCACAGGCGTGATATTGGCAGAATCCACAACCGTTTGTCGCATCATTGTAAAAAGTGCTGTGAGAGCCTTTTGGTTTTCTCACAGCACTTTTTGTGTACATGCCTACGCAGGTTCCCACATGCCGGTTAATATAAACGCTGTGTTGACGCCTCCATTTGGATTTGAAAAGTTGGAGCAGGTAAATGCATACTTCGAATCGCTGGACTGGCTTCCGGCAACCTGCCATGTAAATATTACTTATCCATCGTATGGAACTTGTCCTGGCTTGGATGAGTATTACGACAAAATCACCGGCAATCCCAAGTATGCTCTTCATGGTATGTGCAACCCCCTTATGATATGGCAACAGCGCAAGGCAGAAACCGACGGGCTTGACGCCTACAAAGCCAGAAACATATATTACCATTCGATCTTTGACGACTTGGTTAAAATCAACAATCGCATTATCGTTGATGAACCTACACTGCGCCGGGGATTAAATGGATGCTGCGTGCCAGGAAAGAAAAGACTGTATGTCACGGCAACCGGAGAATATAAAGCCTGCGAACGGATCGGCTCCAGCCCTTCGATTGGTAATGTGGACGAAGGTGTTGATCGAGAACTGATCGTGAAAAAGTATGTTGAGGAATTTGCGGCGCAGTCAAAAGACATCTGCGATAAGTGTTGGGCTTACAATCTGTGCAGGGTATGCTATGCAGGCGTTTGCAATGAAAACGGGTTGGATATGGGGCTGAAAAACGAGGCATGCCGCGCTTCAAGGTCAGTTGCACTAAATAATCTGGCTCTCTACCATGAACTGATGGAAGAAAATCCAGAAGCGCTCAACTGCTTAAAAGATGCAGTGATTGAGTAACTGCGGTACAATAGGCATTTTGCCTGTTTGTATAGATTCTAAGAGAGAGGAGGAGCTATTATGAGCGTCGTAGATCCCATCTTTGGTCGTACTGCAGTTAATGCGGCGAGCAGCTGCGGCTGCACTTGCACGCAAACTACCCCGACTGCGCCCAGCTTCAATAGCGTTTGGACTGGCCAGCGCGATTCTGGCGGTGGTTGCGCTTGCACCTGCAACACCACGATCGAGTACAACCTGTCCATCAACTACGATGGCGCCCACAACGCGGTTTCGTAATTCATCATTACATCGCGTCCAATCAACGGAAGGAGGGAAAGCTATCCGGCTTTCCCTCCTTCTGGTGTCAGAAAAATGATCGAGGAATGTATCCATGGAAAAAAGTACGTTATCTATTAAAGAGACGCTTTCCATCACATTTAGAACTCTAAAAATACTTTTTCATGCAGCTCCAGGGGGGATTGCTTTTTTAGGGATCCTTAGCACAATAGCGGGCGTATGCCCTTTTCTAACCCTGATACTGTCCAGAGCTTTTCTGGATAGCCTGGCAAGAGCGTGTGGCCAGCAGGCGTTTGAAATGGAAATCATCTGGCTTTTGTTTTCCCTTTTCTTAACAAACATGATGCTGTCTGTTGTGAATAACCTCAGTATCTTACTAAAAAGTGATGTGAGTGGTCGGATATCTTTATTGGTGAACGCACAGGTGTTAGAAAAATGTGTTCACTTGCCGATGAGTCAGTATGATAATGAAACAACTTATAATCGAATCCGCTTCACTTCAGAACAAACGTCGATCCGTTGTACAAACTTAATCAACACCTTTTTCTCGATCGTGCAATGCTTAATTTCTTTTGCGAGCGTGGTATGCGTACTTGTTTCATTTAATGGCATTATTGTAATTGCCAGTGTGGTGGCCAGCATTCCTCTTTTTTTCGTCAATAAGTATGTGAGCAGTTTTTGGTATAAGATATCGGTCGGACGGGTAGAAAAACAACGCTATTCCGATGTTCTCCGCGATCTCATGCTGCGCAATGACAATATAAAAGAATTAAAACTTTTTGGCTCTCTATCGTATTTGAAAAGCCGCATTTTGAATCAGCAAACAGATTTTTTTCGTGAAGATCAGATGAACCGCAAAAAATTTTGCAAAATTGATACGGCCCAAAAAGCCGCCAATGATTTCGTGATTTTGCTGCTTAAGCTTTGGATCATTATTTTGGGGATTAAGCAACGGGCTACGCTTGGTACGATCAACTTGTACACAAGCTCCTTGGATCAAATACAAAGCGCCATTTTCTCGTTTTGCACCCAATTGAATACTTTCTATGAGCAGGCACTTTATTTGGAATCACTGTTTGATTTATTTGATATGCAGACGGAAGACGAAAACTGCGGAACGCCATTGACGGAACCAATTCGCACGATAGAATTTCGGCACGTTTACTTTTCCTACCCTGCTACCAATGTATATGCCTTGAAGAATGTAAGCTTCGTCCTGGATGACCGGCACACTTATGCCCTTATCGGCCTAAACGGCAGTGGAAAGACAACCCTGCTAAAACTGTTAATGAAGTTATATAAGCCAACACTAGGAACCATATTGATCAACGGACAAGATATCGAAGAGATTGATACAGCCGGTTTGCGAAAAAGGATATCAGCAATATTTCAAGATTTTATTAAGTATCCGTTTACTGCGGAAGAAAATATAACGATCAGTGATTTGGAAAATGCCAACGATCTTCACCGTCTTTCAAAAGTGATTGATGATGCCGGGGCAGCAGAAGTGATCGATGGGTTACCACACCGCTTACAAACCCAACTCCAAAAGGGGTGGAATGGGGGAACAGAACTCTCACAAGGACAATGGCAAAAAATTGCAATTGCCCGGTGCCTTTTTAAGCAAAGTGATGTGTACCTGTTTGATGAACCTTTTTCGGCGTTAGATGCTATTTCAGAGCAGCACATTATTAAGCGGCTTAACTTGAAAACAAAAATGTCTATTACCATTTTTATAACACATCGATACTCCAGCCTTCGATTGGCGGATTTCATTCTGGTATTAAAAGATGGCGAATTAGTCGAATCCGGTTCCCATCAGGAACTGCAGAAAGCTGGGAAGTATTATTCAGAATTAATCAAAGCGCAGATCGAACCAATCGACCATTTGGCGCAATTGGATGAGACCTAAAAGCTGTTTTGGCAGAAAGGTATTCAGGTTTTTTTCAGGTTCCCTGTGCTACAGTGTAGGCAAGGAGGTGAAGGCGATGAAACGGCCAAAGGTCACTGGCCTGCGCCGGAGGGAGAGCTGGCAGGCACTGCCTTTTCTGCTGCCCAGCCTGTTGGGGCTGTGCCTGTTCTATCTGTTCCCACTGGCCGAAACGGTTCGGGCCAGCTTTATGGACCCGCTGCGCAGCCGGGCCGTCGGGTGGGGGAACTACCGGGCGCTCTTTCAAAATACTGCGTTCCGTCTGGCTGTCCGCAACACCTGCCGCTTTCTCTGCATCTGCATCCCGGCGCTGCTGGCCGTCAGCCTGCTCTGTGCGGTGCTGCTTGGCGCGGCAAAACGGCGGGCGGTCTTTTTCAAAAGCGTCCTCCTGCTCCCCTATGCGATTCCTGTTGCCAGCATCGTTGTGTTATGGAGGGCGCTTTTCTCCGGCAAGGGGCTGGTCAACGGCTTGCTGGTGGGGCTGGGGTGCCGGCCCGTGGACTTTATGGGCAGCAGCGCGGCCTTTTGGGTGCTGATTTTCACCTACCTTTGGCGAAACAACGGGTACGATATGCTGCTGTGGCTGGCGGGTCTGGAGACCATCCCCCGGCCCTTGTATGAAGCGGCAGCGGTGGATGGAGCCACCCCTTTTCAGACCTTTGTCTTTATCACGCTGCCCAATCTGCTGCCAACGGTGGTGCTGACCACCATACTGAGCCTGGTCAACTCCTTTAAGGTCTTTCGGGAGGCCTACTTGGTGGCAGGCAACTACCCGCAGGAAAGCATATATCTGCTGCAGCACCTCTTCAACAACTGGTTCCTGTCGCTGGACATCGGCAAGCTGTCTGCCGCCGCCGTGCTGCTGGCGCTGGGGCTTGGCTGCGTCGTGTATCTACTGTATCACTTTTGGGGTGGTGGGCAGGAATGAGAAAAAAGGAGCCTCTTTTGCCGGTGCTGATCCTTGGCCTGCTGGCCTTCACCGTCCTTTGGCCGCTGTGGTTTACCGTCGGCGGTGCGCTGATGGCGTCGGACGAATTGACAGCCGCCCTGGGGCCGGCCCTGTTGGACACAGCAGACGGCGGGTATGCGGTGTGGACGATCCTGCCTTCCTGGCCGACGCTCCAACCGCTGGCGGAGCTGCTGCTGGACACCCCGCAGTTTTTTTCGGCCTTCTGGAACACCTGCCTGCTGGCCTTTGCACAGATCGCCGGTCAGCTGGTGGTCGCCGCCCCCGCATCGTGGGCGTTTGCCAAGCTGCGCTTTGCGGGCAGGCGTTTCCTGCTGCTCGGGTACATTGCGCTGATGGTGCTGCCCTTTCAGGTACTGATGGTACCCAACTACCTGATCGCCACACGCCTTGGAATCTACGATACGCCGCTGTCCGTCATCCTGCCAGGGGTGTTTTCGGCGTTCCCGGTTTTTATCATGACCCGCAGCTTTCAGGATGTTCCCAATGAACTCCTCGAGGCGGCCAAGCTGGACGGCGCAACGGCCTGGCAGATCTTTTGGAAGATCGGCGTTCCGCTGGGATATGCCGGAATCTTTGCCGCCTTGGTGCTGAATTTTATCGAAGGGTGGAACGCGGTGGAGCAGCCGCTGCTCTTTCTGAAATCCCAATCCAACTGGCCGCTTTCCATGTATATGAACGATATTGTGACAGACAACCTGGGGATCGCCATGGCGGCCAGCCTGCTCTCGCTGATTCCGGCGATGCTGGTGTTCCTGTATGGGCAAACCTATCTGGAACTGGGCATCCAGGCCGGAGGCATCAAGGCATAAGGAAGGAGACATTTTCTGTGAAAATCGTCAGGGATTCTGCCGTTCGTCAGGAACCGGCGCAGCCGCAGGCCGTATCGCCGGAGGAAAACAGGTTTTCGATTCGCCCCCGGCAGATCGCGCTTTTCTTTTTGTGGATGCTGGCTTTTACGCTGCTTGCCCGCGGAACATCCGGCGCGCTGCTGCCAGAGGTGCAGCTCTCCACGCCGGCGCCCAATACCATCACCCAGAGCCTAACGGCGACAGGAACCATTCAGTGGGCGGCGGGCAGCCTGTTCTATCTGCCCGAAGGGCTGCTGGTGGAGGCGGTTTTTGTCTCGGAGGGGGAGGCTGTACAGGAAGGAGACAAAATAGCGGCCCTCCGCCGGGAGGATGTGGAACAGAAGCTGCGGAGCCTTCAGGCAGAACTTGCGCAGAAACAGACGGAATATGCCCGGCTTACCAAACCGGTGGCGGCGGACAGCTATGATCTGGAAAAAGCCCAGCAGGCCCTGCAGGCCGCCTACCAGGCAGCGGAGAACAGCGCGGCAGCCTGGGCGGAGAAAGAAGCGAACGCCGGCAGCGAACGGGATGCCCTGCAGCGCGAACTGAACGAACGGCAGGAAAAGGCCGCCCAATATGCCCGCGAGATCGCAGAGAAGCAGGCACAGCGGGAGTTGCTGCAGCAGGAAGAATCGCCGGACGAGGAAATCATCAGCCGGATCGAAGCGGAGCTGACGCAGCTTACGGCAGAGGAAACGCAAAACCGGGAGGCACTGGCCGAAGCGGAAGCCCGGCTCAACGAGGCGGACGCAGCGCTGGAAAGCGTCCAAAGCCAACGGGAAGAAGCGGCTCGCACGGCTGCGCAGGCCGCCGAACAGGCGGAGCAGGCCCGAAACGACGCCCGGCACGCCTACGAGAAAAGCGTGGAAGCCGCCAGTGAAACAGCCGCCGCCAATGCGGCCAGTGCCACGGTTCTGGCGGAACAGATCCGGGAAATGGAAAGTAGCGTGGAGACGCTGAAAAAATTGGACGAGCAGGAGGGCGTCTTCTGTGCGCCGCAGACGGGTACCGTGGAATCTCTGCAACTTATGCAGGGGCAGACCAGCGGCCAGGTGGGCGGGAGCATTTCCGACCCCGAAAGAGGGTATCAGATCCGATTTGCGCTGGAGGCCGAGGACGCGGTGCAGGATACCGCCGGCGTTACGGTGACGGTCATGCAGGGAGCAAAGTCCGAAAGCGTGAAAATCAATTCGTCCGTTTCTCAGCAGGATGGAGGCGTGGTGCTTTCCGCTGCGCTGACCGGGTCGGATTGGCAGGTGGGAAAAGCGGAACTCACAATCCGGCTTTCCGAGACGGAATATGACTGCTGCCTGCCGGTCAGCGCCCTTCACAGTGATAACGGCGGGGATTTCGTCTATTCGGTGGAGGAACGCAACACTATTTTGGGGCTGCAAAACATCGTGCGCAAGGTTTATGTGGAGGTCGTGGAGCGCAACAACGAGCTGGCGGCCCTGCGGAATTATACGACCGGTGCGCCGGTGGTGGCCGCCACAACGAAGAGCTTGCAGGAGGGCGCACGTGTGCGTACAGCGGGATGAAGATTCGAAAGGCGGTGCTGCTTTTGGCATGCGCGGTTTCCTGGGGGATCGCTGTTTGGTTTGCGGGGAGGCTGTGGGCAGCCTATCCGCTGGTTTCGGTGCGCTCCGACGTGCCGGTCACGGGGCGGCAGCTGGAAGCGCTGCGGTCTGCTTTGCGGCAGGAGGATGGGGCGAGCGCGCTTGTTCCCGCTTTTTGGAGCCAGGCAGAGGGATCGGCGGAAAGCCGCTGGGAAACCTGCGGGATCACTGCCATTCTATATTGCGGCGAGTATGACGCGGTGTATCCTGCCGTGCTTCTGGAGGGGCGGTTCCCCGCTGCGCAGGAGAATGGCAAATGCGCGGTCTCAACCGCTGCCGCGTGGCAGCTCTGGGGCAGCGAGGACGTGCTGGGGCAGGAATTGGAGATAGAAGGAGACATCTACCGCGTGTGCGGGCTCTTTCGCAGCAGCGCCAGCCTGGCCCTGTGCGGGGAAAGCCTTGACCATGGCTTTTCCAACATCGAGTTTTGGGGCGGCTACGCTGCGCCGCCGGTGGAGACGGTGCAGCAGCTTTTGCGTGCGGCGGGGATCGCACAGCAGGTGACCCTCTATTTCCCTTTCCCCTGGATGGCCGCCCTGACGGCCTATGCCCTCTGCCCGGCGGGGCTGGTGCTGCTGGCCGCCGCCCGCACCCTGGGCGGCCGGGTGCGCAGGGGGTGCCCAAAGGAAACGTGCTGGTTTGTTTTGGGCGGCGCTTTTCTGCTTGCGCTCGTCCTGCCCGCCCTGCTACGGTTGCTCCCGCCCTGGATCACCCCCGCCCGGTGGAGCGACTTTTCCTACTGGGGCGGCTTGCTGCCCGCAGTGGGCAAAGCCATAGAAACCGGCTTTTCCCTGAACCCCTGTGCCAAGGATGTCCTCGCCAAATGGAACACGCTGGGGCTTCTCATTGCCGCAACGCTCGCCAATGCTGCGGCCGGAAAGCTGATGCTCAGCAGGCAGCAAAAAAACTCCACAAATTTATGAAACCAATCCACCTTATCTTACGGATAATATTTGTAAGATAAGGTGGATTTTTATGATAATCGCAGTTTGTGACCCGAAAGGGATTGCTATCGAAGCGATAAAGACGATATTGTACCATGATAAAGGACTTTCAGACCGTATCAGTCGTATTTATGAGTTTTGGAATATGGAACAGTTGCTGGATGCCAGCAGAGATAGTTCTTTCGACTGCATTGTTTTTCCCAATTACTGCAATTCCCACAATAGTGTAGTGTGCAGTTTATCCTGCGGATATAATCGGTTCCCGCTTGTTGAACATGATCCGAGGTACACTCTCATTGTACGGGATATTCTCTATTGGGAAACGGCACGTTCCCTTTGGACGCAGTACTTGAAGGCAATTCCTGGCAAGGAGGAAAAAGTAAAGAGAGCCATCAGAGGGATACTGGCGGACTACGAAAAGGAAGAACGTGACATCATCTATTTGGAAAGCAAAAACCATTGTGTCCTTGTCCATTTGGATGGCATACGCCAAACGCCGGAAGGCTCTCCGTCGTTCTATGCTACATTGGACGAAGCGGAACATGAATTTGCTTCATCTGCATTCTTACGAATCCATAAAAGTTACCTTATAAACGGAGATCATATTCTACAAATGTCTAATTACAAGGTCCTTCTGGATACAGGAATGACATTGAAAGGATCAAGGAAATATTTCAGCAAGGCAAAATTGGAATTTTACCGAGGCCGTTAACTATATGGCAAAGCATAAGTATTCGAACTTCAAGAGGCTATTCATCAAATGATAAATTAAAACGATTGGAGAGGCAACCGATTATGAAAAGCAGAAGAAAGCATGGCTTCCAGTTTATGACTATACTATATTTTATGATAGTATCCGCTTTTGGCAGGCGGCAGGGGAGTCGGAGAAAACATCCATCCGAACCCGCGATAGAATCCGGCAAATCGTGTCCAGCGGTCACTACACAGGTGGTTTCGTATGCTATGGTTACAAGTTAGAAGACCAAGGCAGACGAAACAAGCGTGATAAGCCTGTTATGGATCTGGTCATCAATGAGGAAGAAGCTACATGGGTTCGGGAACTCTTTTATAAGGTTATCCAAGAAGGCGCCAGCGGATATGCTCTGGCTGAAATGTTAAATAACCGAGGATTGCGTACCCGTGCCGGAGCAAAATTCCAATCGAGTAACATACTCCGCATTATCCGCCACGAGGGATATACAGGTTACATCATTACGAAAAATGCCCGCTCGGAATACATACCGGAATTGAAAATCATTGACCAAGAAACATTCGAAAAAGCCAATGACATTATCAGCCGACGCAGCGCAAAGACAGCGCAAGACAGGCGAATCGCCCATACCAGCCAGAACCCGACGCTGCTGGCGGGTATTGTCTACTGCGCCCACTGCGGAGCGAAGATGTCCGGCTTTATGCACACAGACCGCTACAAATTGGCGGATGGTAGTATCCGCGAAAAAGTCCAGCCCAAGTATAACTGCTTTCAGCGCGGCCAACGCAACAAAGGCGGCAGAGACTGTGATGGGCAAGCACTGTACCTTGCCGAGAGAGTGGATGCCATCGTCTTGAAAATTGTAGAGGAAGTATTCGAGCAAATCCGAGACACACCCTATTCCCAAGTGGCTGAGAATCGGATTCGACAGGAGTCGAACCTGCAAAAGACAAAACGTGCAGCAGCGGAGAAAAAGATAAAAGCCGCTCAGCACGCCCTGGAACGCTTTGAGGGTGAGATACTGAAATGCCTTGATGGAACAAGCAATTTTACCGAGGACATGATTGCCAAGCAAATCCGCCGATACCAACAGGAACTGGATGATGCTAAGGCAGAGTACGCGGAACTCCAAAATGCAAGGTTAAACGAAGCGGCTGAAATTCGGAAACTGCGTACTTACTACGATGACTTTAAAGGCTGGGCAGAAGAATTTGACACCGCTCCGCTGGAAATGAAACGAATGATACTGAGCCATCTGATTGATAGGGTAGAGGTCGGAAGAAAATACCAAGTTATTGTGAAGTTTAATATGAAGTACAGACAGTTTCTGGAATGCACAGCAGAAACTTACAATACAGAAATTGGTGCATAACAGAAAAGGCGGACTGTTCACGCAGGAAAGTGAATAGTCCACTTTTTGTGCTATGGACAGCACTATTGCAAAAAGTAAAGAAACAGCGTATAATAAAGGCAAGGAAAGGAGGCGCTTATCCCATGCAGCAGGAAGAAAATTATCTGGCGCAAAGCATATCCCAAGTAGATGCCGATGCCTGCTACGATGAAGGCGTTAAGCGTCTGCTTGCTAACAAAAGCATTTTGGCCGTTATTATGAAGGAGTGCGTTCCGGAATATCACGGCTGTACGGTGCGGGAGATTGCGGAGAAGTATATCGAGGGTGAACCGCAGATTGGCGCTGTCGGCGTGGACGCCGATGAAACAAACCGCAACGTATCTGCCACGATTCACGGCACGAATACGGAAGATGTGACGCTGACCGAGGGTACGATTCGCTACGATGTCCGCTTTTATGCCACAGCACCGAGCGAGGATGGTCTGATTGGGCTGATTTTGAACGTGGAGGCACAGAACCGCTACAATGCAGGGTATCCGCTGTTGAAACGTGCAATTTATTATTGCAGCCGTATGATCTCGGCGCAGTACGGCACGGAATTTACCAAAGGCGAGTACGGTAAAATCAAGAAAGTGTACTCGATTTGGGTATGTATGAACCCGCCGAAGAACCGCAGAAACACAATTACGCAGTATTCCATACAGGAAAAGCATATCATTGGTGATGCGGTTGAGCAAGTCAGAAACTACGACCTGATGAGCGCCGTGATGATTTGCTTGGGCGATGAGGACGACAAAAACTATGGCGGGCTGCTGAAATTCTTGGAAGTACTGCTTTCAGAAGAAAAGAGTCCCGAAACGAAGAAAGAAATATTAGAAACGGAATTTGATGTTCCGATGACACAAACGCTTGAAAGTGAGGTGCGCAGAATGTGCAATTTGAGCCAAGGTGTTATGGAAAGGGCAATGGAGAAGGGGGTTGCGAAAGGAATTGGCATCGGTGAAGAGAGGGGCGAGAACAAAGCAACTCTCAATGCGATTCGTAACGTGATGGACAGCTTTAAAGTGTCTGTCGATGCAGCAATGGATGCGTTGCATATTCCTGAAGCTGATCGCGCCAAATATAGAGCCATGCTCCAAAGTTAAAAAGCAAATTGAAAGCCGGTTGCAATGCAAAGCAACCGGCTTTTGCTTAATATATCGCGCATGATGTGAATGCTAATATATACTTGAGCCACTTTCCAGCAAAATGACAGCGAATATTTGAGCCACCTAATGGCTTCCCGTATAATAGATGTAGACTACTATGCGGGAGGCGATAGAAAGGTGGTCACATCGGTGGATGTCTACAAATCAATCCGCGCGCTGCAACTTGAAGGAGTAACCAGTCAGCGTGCAGCAGCTAAAATTCTGGGAATTTCTAGAAACACAGTCAAGAAATATTGGATGGGCGACGCAGTTCCATGGGATCGGAAAGCCTACCAGCGAGAAGCCTCTGTCATAACGCCAGAAGTAATGAATTACAGGAACCTTGAAAACAGAATAGACGTAACTATCCGAGAAGGATAGATGTCCACAGAAGCGGTCACCTCTACCGGGTGGCTGGCACAGGAAAGTAGTACGCAGGCAAGAGTCCTGAAGCAACCTTTCTGATTATCCTCTGGTTTCAGGGGATAGAGCGACAAGACACGCCCGTGCCTGACGAAATATAGGTACGGAAGGGCAGAGAATAGAACCTGGCCTATGGGTAAGGCAGATGTGCAGCAAGTAGAACCGCAGTGAGCGATTGCAGCAAAGGTTTTGAAAATTTGTGTTGTTGCTCAACTTGTTATTGCAATTTGCATAATAGAACTAGAGAATAACTCTTTCAATGGCGGGGGCAACCTCGCCATTTTGTGTATTCTACAAACTGATGGGAAAATGGATATGGCGAAAACTCCAAAAAATTCGCTGGATATTTGGGGAATATGTCAATGCGGAAACATTCCTGTTATGGTATAATAATCTATATGAAGGATAATCTCTAATTATCTTTTAAGTCATTTCTACTGGGGGAACAGAGGATGCTGAATAAAACCATAAACAGGGGATTAACAGCGGCTTTTATAGTGGCAATGACTGTATCAATCCTATTCATGATTCTGCCTCTGGTAGATATTGGGAACGAAATGTCTTGGCTTCAGACAATGAAGGAAAACTCCGTCAATACCAGTACTTGGATAATAACGGTAGTTTTCGGGATATCCTCTATCAAATTAAGAAGACCGGTTTTAAAGCGTGAACAGTATTGCTTTGACCCCCATTTTGTTGATCGTGTTGATGAAAGAAACTTATTGTATGCTTTCCTGCAAGCAGACGGCTCTACTGATAACAGGTTATTCGTTGTAAAGGGAGGAATGTGCCGGGGAAAAACAGTTTTGCTTCAGCGGTTTGCTGATGATGTTAACGGTTTTTACAACGATCAAATTCATAGGAAAAGAGGATTACTCCGCAGGAAGTATTCTGCATACTATATTGCCATAAGTTCTTCTGCTGAAGACATTTTGACCGAGATTGGCAAAACGCTATCGCCACATGGAAATTTAGATACCTACGAAAAGGTGAAAACCTTTTTGAGAAAAGCAAGCTACACAAAAAATACCGTTTTACTGATTGATAACATTAGTAGAGCCCAAAACCATCAAGCGACAGAAACGGCCCATAAACTTTTGTACCATAACCCATCTTTGTGGGTAATTTTGTCCATTACAGAAGAGACGCCGCTCGTATCTTCTTCGCGGGAGCAGCGTACATTAACGCCCCCATTGTTTGGAGAAATGCATATTAATGAACTAGCCAAAACATTCCATCAAAAGCTCACTCACCGCACAAATGAGGAAATCATTCGCATTTCCAGCGGTATTCCTGCTTATGTGGTTCTACTTTTTAGAGCTAGTATATTGGATCGTCCAACCACGTTATCCAATTTTGAAAATATGCAAAATATAGTTCAAATGCAGTTGAATCGCTTGGGTGAGGAGCGAGATATTGCGGGCTATTTAGCATGCTTGAAGCTGTGTTATGATGGTATGATTCCAAAGGCTGAACTGATGTCGCTCGCCGACGTTCCCGAACTGCAACTGAAAAGTGTATTTGATGCGGCGCTGGCTGAAGAGCGCATTATAAACAAGCAAGCATACATCTTTATGAACGATTTGGTGGCAAAATGCTGTTTGGAGACAATCAATCGGCGTAAATATCTTCCAAAGATATGTTCTTTTTATGAAGTGCGCAATCCTGAGATCGCAATAGTCGCTTCTATAATACAAGGTGAAAATCTTGATTTAAATAATACAATGCGAACTCTACAAGAAGCTTACGAGAGGCGAAAATTTCTCCTATTTGTAAAACTTGGAAATCTGGATGATGCAGGAATACTGTTTGAATTCAAAAGCAATTTGGATTTATACAATGTCTTCCGATTTTATTATTTGGGTTCTCTGCTTCAGTTAGGAGAATATGCGCTGGCCATTTCCACTTTGCAGTCATATGAAGACTCCAATATCCCACTGCCATCGTTACAGAGGGCATTCGATGAATCCGAATTTGAGTTTCAGTACCTTATTATTGATTTACACCACTTGAGCAATCGTTTCCAGTTGGCGCTGGGAGAAATTGATTCTCTGTTACAGGAAAAAGATAAGTTGACAGAGAATCATCTTTGCTACCTGCTTTATTTAAAAGCGCATTGTTTAAAACACCTGGGTAATCATTTGGAAGAAGCTGACTATATTTTAGCTCAGATGGAACATAAAAAATTACCCCACAGCCTTTATGTGAAAGTCTTGTATTCGCGGCTGACGATTCATATGTTCTGGGGAGATGCAGACTTTGACTACACCTCTGTTCTTGAGCGTATTAAAGGCATAAATCAAAGTAAAACACCCGAATGGGCTCATTCCCTTCGCCACATAGCTACCTATGAGTGGCTACATACTAAATCCGCTTCAAATGCGTTGGAAATTATAGATTCGGGATTGAAGGTTTTGGAGGAAACAAGATGGCGTATTATTTATGATTTCTATTTTGAGAAAGCCGAATGGATGCGAATACAAAACGAGAATGAAAACAAAAGTATCCACCCCCCTCAGGATATATTGGGTTACTACGAAAAGGCACTGGAATTTGCCGACAAAAACGGTGATATCAACTTGGCTTGTTGTGCCCGGATGGGTAGAATACTGACTTTGTTTCCACACAGAGCAAGAAACCCTGAATGGAAAGCAGAACAGTTACAGGTCATAAATGATGAACTTCTAAAAATGAAAGAAGCAGGATTGGAGATTAACAGAGCGTATCTTCAATATGTCAAATTCTTGCTTTTGAGAGAAAAGCCGTCAGAGGAATTTAAGATTTACTGTGAGCAGAATCGATTTTCTAATCTGGTCCTGCATATGTTGTGCCAGCAGGAATTGAAATTAACTGTCATGTAGAATGGTGTGGATTTGTTCTAATGTTTCATCGGTAAAAGTATAATGGATTTCTTTGTGCTTCGAAAGATTCTCTACTCTTTTCGCTAGAAACTCAACATTGCTTTTGCCTATCCGAATAGCTGTTAGAATATCTGCAATTTCAAACAATTCTTTCTCGCTCCAGCCATATCGAGTGACGGCTTGTACGCCAATCCGGATACCCGCCCCTCGATAAAGTTTTTTGAAGCGAGCGTTTAAAGAAATCCCTAAGTCTGTGCATTGGCGCATAAAATGATCCAAGGTGTTCGGAGGCAGCGGAATGAACAGCTGGTGTGTTTCAGTGTAGTGGAAGGGTTCTCTTTTTATCACAGAAAACCCATTTCCTTCCAAATATTTCCCGAGGATATTTGCATTTTTGACCGTTTCCTTCCCGTAACTTTCACCAAATACCTCCAGTTCCATCAACACCAGTGAGAGACTGAGAATATGATGGAATTGAACATTTCTTAAGAAATCGGGATTGATTTTCTGGTCAAACCGGTTAGCTAGCGATAGGTTTTTGGTCATAATAAGTCCTGACGTAGGGCCGGGAATTGTTTTATGGGTTGCGCCCATTAAGATAAACAGGTCATCCTTGGAAAACTTGTCCAAGGGGTTATCGTTGACACCGTTGGCAATTAATCCCAGTGTTTGGGTTGCATCATAAATCAAACAACATCCTGGCGGCAGTTGAATTCGCTCTAAATGTGGTTGCCACAGCAAATCGGAAGGACATACCAAAATACCCTGGATGCGGTTTTCTGCAAGAATCCGGTTTACTGAATCATAATCGAAATCCAGTGTTTGGTAGTCGAACGGCAATTCAATTGTTTTGATTCCAAGCCTTTTGCAAATTAATGGCATAGAACTATGCCCGCCGCTATCTTCAGAGGAAATCAAAATGGTGTCCCCTTCTTTGAACAAGCTCATCAACAGTACCATTACTGCATTTACTCCAGACAGAGATCTGGGATCGGCATATTCACAGTGAAATAAATCCTTGCATTGTGCATTAATCAATTGATAAATTTGAAAAAGATATTTTGCTTCCACGAAATTATTTTCCCTTCCGAAAGATCGGACTCCTCCCATAATATATTTTTCCTGCAAATTGGAGTCTAGCGCGACCTTGGAAAATGGAGACATTGGGGTTTCTGCTGCACATAAAGGAATACTCTTTTTATCAAAAGCGATTAATGTCTTACAGATTCTTTCAAAGTCCGATAAATATTTTGACATTTTTCCTCCCCACCGTGTCCGCATTATGATGGATAATTAGAGATTATCTTCTATTCATGGAGTGCGGGAAGAAGCAAATGAGCAGCATAAACGTTGCTGCTTTAATAGGTGAACTCCAAGGTGGCTCGTGGATGCATGGAGGAAAGCACTTTCTTTTGACGCTCAAAACTAGCGTGGACATAACGCTCAGTAGTTTTGATCGAACTATGCCCCAAAATCTCTTTAACTTCGTAAACGTCACCGCAAGCATCCCATAAATACGTGGCAAAAGAATGACGGAACATATGTGGAGTATAATGGCCGGGTTGGTTTGACAGATCGGTGTACCGGTTGATGATCCTGCGAACGGACTGCTCAGACAATCTGTTCCCATCTCTATTTAAGAAAAAGAAAGGCTCATCGGCAATGCGGGGAACTCTAACTTGCAAGTATTCTTTTAGTGCCCGAACCACAGGGGCGGAAGCTAAGTAGATTTTTCGCTCTTTACTACCTTTCCCGCGGATAAGAACAACCTGGCTATCTAAATTCAAGTTATCGCAGGTGATTGTACAAAGCTCGGAAACACGAATCCCACTAGCGAACAAAAGCTCAAGTACGGCGATATTTCTAATTGTTTCTTGGCGGGCAACTTTGGAATGGGCGGTCGAAAGTTCGCGGTAGGCGGCAGAAAAGATGGCACCAAGTATCGGGCGATCAATAGTTCTAGGGAGTAAAACTTCTTGGCGAATATGTAATTGGATTTTTTCAAAGGGGCTGTGATCCAGAATCTCTTCGTAGACTAGGTAATGATAGTAAGCTTTTATTGCTGCAATTTTACGTTTCACAGTAGACGCTTTGTAGTGTTCCATGAGATGCTCAATGTAAAGTTCCATATCGGTGCGTGTGACTGTTGTTGGCTTTGGATAGAAAGCAACAAACTGCTTGAGATCAATCTGATATGCCTTTAAAGTTTTGTTATCCAGGTTTTTCTGCAACTTGCAGTAAGTGAAATATGCAGATACTATTTGTTGTTCGGTCATAGGGCGGTCTCCTTTCGCAAATTAACTAATCATAATACTACAACAAAAGCAGCGATCGGCAAAAGGGCATTCAGAAGTCTGAATTGCCGATTGTTGAGCGCTGCGTTATGTTTATAATGAGTCCGATAGATAACTACTTATTATCATTCGAAGTATTATGTGCATATCGGGAGAGAAAATATGAAAACAGATCAAACACGTATATGCAAGCTTATTAAAGAATGATGAGAATGACAGGCAAACAAGTCTGCAATTATTATAATGAGTTTCTGGGGGGCAACGAGGTTGGTTTACATTCTATCCTTCAAAAGCGAGCTATTTTAGCGGAACTGTGCGAAAGGCGGAAGTAGGTAGAAGATATAATGTGACCAAAGGAAAGTCATGAAGCGTATGTGAGAGATAGGTATTATACAGTGGAGCGATTGCATACCGGTAAAGAAATAATAAAAGAATCTTGCAATAGTTCTGATGCGTGAATATCCTACTTGTGGTATAATATGAGTATATAAATTATGAGATAGTGTCCGTGTTATATGATACGAAATATAGAACTCTGAGGAGTTGAACCATGATATGGGAGATTCTACAGAAAAAAATTTGAAGAGTTATAGGAATAGTGAACTGAAGTGGTTTCTGCTCGCCAATATTCTTTTAATGTTGGTAACATCTGGTGGATTAAAATTTGATTCCCAAGACGCTAATGTGTTCTCATTTATAAGTGAAATTATTAGTATTACAGCTGTATCTTCTTGCGCGTACATCTTGACTTTTATTTTTGACTCAATTCTTCCCCCGATTTTTAAAGTGAAACTAATATTTTGGTGGAAGAAACAACCAAGTTGTACCATTTTTACAGATATGCTTAAAAACCTTCAAGATAATAGATTTACGCTGTCCACTGTTCTAGAGAAATATAACGACATTTATGTGATAATCGATAATCTGCCAAAAGGCATTGACCAAACCCCGTATTGGTATTCCATCTATGAGCGCAATAGAAGTAACCCCATTGTTTTTGGTTCAAATCGAGATTATTTGTTGCTAAGAGATATGCATGCACAGATGGTGATGCTGATGGTTGTATATGTTGCCCTTGTGCTTGTTACTGGTTTGATGGATTTTTCTGAACCGTTTATTTTTTATATCCTTTTTATGATTGGCGCACTTAATGTTGGTGCCCGTGTTCAAGGCAAGCGGGTTGTATATAATGTTTTATCTGTTGATATCAATGCGAAAAAGGATGAATGACGGTCTGAAAAATTAAGAAAGGGTGTTTAAAATGGTTGATTGGATATACGACGATAAATGTGCGTCTGCTTGTTTCTTCAGGAGCTCCGTTCAACCCCCAAAAAGGAAAATGATGCTGCAGATAACGCAAAAATGTAACCTACATTGTGCGCATTGCTTTGCGAATGCAAGTGGAACAGGAACTGAAATGTCTTTGGAGTTGATACAAAATAAGATACTCCCGCAGCTTTTAAAAAACCAGGTGGTTAAAATTACTTTGACCGGCGGCGAACCGCTCTGTAACCCGCAAATTAAAGATATTGTTCAATTATTGCTAGACAACCATATTGGAGTAAGTATTTGTACAAATGCAACGCTAATTGATACGGCATGGATTGCTTATCTTTCAAAATATGAAAATGTACATTTTAATGTCAGTTTGGACGGTATGAGATTAGAATCGCATGGAAGATTTAGAGGAAATCTTTCGATAGAGATGTTCGATAAAATTATATCTACAATAACAACTTTAGGACATTACAAACTTCTAAATGGCATTTTGACTACGCCCAACACTTACGCTACCATTGATGAATATATTGATCTATGCTGTTTTGCTAAAAAGGTAGGAGCACATTATGTCCTTATGAATCCTTTGTCTCCGTTTGGGAGAGGAGTAAAGACACAACAGTTAGCTTATACAAATAATGAAATGTGTTTGTTGAAAAAGCAAACAGAACTGCTTGCGACGGATAACTTTCAAATTGTTTATATACGTTTCCCTAATAATGAGCAGAAACCTATTGGAAAATGTCCTATTGGATCTGTTCTATATGTTTTCACAAATGGCGATGTGGCAATATGTCCTTATATGGTTTTTGCTGCGAATGGTGAAAATAGATATAATGCAAAGGACTTTATTTTGGGGAATATTTTTGGTAATGAAGAACTGGACTTATCCACCGAGATAAAAAAATTCATAAAGCATTATTTAATGCAAAACACTGCTTATAAGAATTGCGGAGCATGTAGTAAGGGGTGCTACGCCATCAAAATATCTAACGATCAAGACCTTTCAGATTGCGATTTTGATATATGTCCTTTAGCAGGGAGTAAAACAAAATGAGAAAAGGATTGTTTATAAGTGTCGATGGCCCTAATGGCGCGGGAAAAACAACATTTATTCGTACACTGGTGGAAAATTTAAGCGTCAATTATGATGTTTATGATACTAGAGAACCATCACCTACTTCATTTGGGACTTTTGTTAAAAAGAATGAAGGGGGGCTAAAAGGTATGCAGTATGCCCAATTAATATGGGCTGATCGACATTACCATCTACAAACGTGTGTGCAACCACAACTTTCTTTAGGAAAGATTGTAGTATGTGATCGTTACATAGATTCTAGCTTTGTACTGCAAGGGTTTGATGGCGTTTCGGAAGAGCAAATATGGGAACTTAATAAATCGTTTTTACGGCCGGACCTTAATATTATATTACTTGCAGATCCTGAAATTTTACAGAAAAGATTGCAGAAGAGAGAAAGTCTTTCGGCGTTTGAAAAAAGAATGACGCGAGAAGAAGAAATATATATGTATAGAAAAGCCATTGACTTTTTAAGCAGAAAAAATATACCACATATTATTTATATGAATAACACATATGATGAGTTGCAAAAAAACCTTAAAGATGCAACCATTAGAATTCATGAAATGACGGGGTAATTGGTATGAGCTTACTTAAAGTTATGACTCTAAATATAGGAAATCCTTCACTTCAGCGTGTTCAAAAGCAGATTGATTGGTTGGAAACTAGAGATGAGGATGTTTTTGTCTTGACAGAAACGAAGTTGAGTCAGGGCTGCTTATATCTGGAAGAGTATTTTGGTGAAGTGGGTTCTACATTGTTTGATTATGGGAATGAACCTAAATTCCATGTTTTTTTCCCGAAATCTCAAACAGAAGATTTAGGAGTTATGATTTTAAGTCGATTCCCAATATTATCGACAGAGTCTTGTTTTGAAAAAAGTAGTCCTTATTATTCAAGGCTAATCAATGTCTGCCTTGATTTCTATGGGAATAAAGTGGGTGTTATGGGATTATATGTCCCGTCGAGAGATTCTTCAGCAGAAAAAATAAAACGTAAAAAGCAATTTGTAATTGACTATTTGAACTATTTAAAGCAACTCGGCGGAAAGAAAGAAATACCATATGTAATTTGTGGCGATTTGAATGTCTTAGAAGAGAAGCATGTTCCGCACTATCGAAATTTTTTGAAGTGGGAGTATGATTTTTATGGCCGTTTTAGCCATTTTGGCTATACGGATGCATTTCGGTTGTTACATCCGACAGAAAATGAATATAGCTGGGTAGGGCGGACAAATGACGGTTACCGTTACGATCACTGCTTTGTATCCAAAGAAATATCCAAGCGTGTTGTTAAATGTTGCTATATACATGAAACTCGTAAGATTCCGATTACAGATCATTCTGCGCTAACGCTGACCCTTGACTTTTAACTTGCCACCTCAAAACATTTTGTTGGGAAATTCTACGCGGTCTATGACAATCAGGTTGCGGTTAATGATGGCTTTGAATATAAATAATGGTATAGAAAACTGTCAAGTATCTGTATCATATACGTGTGCAAATAGTCGGTTTGGCTGGAAAGGATTGAGTATGCAATGCCTATAACGGTAAATGTTGCAGGGCAGGTTGGACAAATAAGGCTTCCCACTTCAAAGGCGCTATGGCCTCTATTTGAAACAGTTATTAATTCTATTCAGTCACTTGAGGAAAGTGACACAAAGAAAAAAGTGATTGTTATTGATGCTTTGCGTCCAGAACATACGCAGCTTAAAACTGGGGAACAGGGGCGTACTATAATGGCTAAAGAGCGAATGGTGGATGATGTGTAAAAAGATTTAAAGCACAAAGACACCAGCATAATAACCATGAGTACGCGCAACTAAGGAGAGCAACTGACTCTTAATCAGTGGGTCCTGGGTTCGAGTCCCCGATGGTGCACCAAAGAATGCCTTACACGAAAGTGTAGGGCGTTTTTTTGTTGCTCTATTTTAAGAAGGCACGATCTGGTGCAGCGTCGGAGATACTCGAACAGGGCGGCGGTACGCAAGTGCTGTAAGGAACGCCACAGTGCGGCGTTCCTTAGCCCGCGGGAGAGTCCCCGGGAATGTGGCGGGTGTGGAAAGGCGAGGCGTTGGGGAGAGGCAGGGCCTTGAAATAAAAAAGTGCAAGTTTGCAAGAGTGTTTATGGCAACAATAAGTTTGATGGTAGTTTGTTGCGAAATTTTTAGCATAGAGGAAAATTGGGGTAAACGGCGGGGTGAGGGTACTCCGCCTTACGGATGGGGCAGGGTTCGTTGCGGATTTTTGATGTGCGGTACAGCAGGCCGTGGCGTGGTCGGGTGACCACGCTCTACAGGGAGTTTTAATGTTGGCGGCCAATTATAAAATGATTTGTAGGGAACGATTTTGGCCCTTCCGAAACCTATAAATAATATTCCACAAGGGAGATTCGTCCAAATGCTCCGGAACGGTCAAGACCGTTCCCTACGGATGTGGAAAAGTAGCGGCAGAATTTTAAGGCAATACCGCATAATTCTAAGTGCCGATACGGCGAGCGAGGTGCGGC
>ENA-OPBF01000769-OPBF01000769.1-human-gut-metagenome-genome-assembly--contig:-NODE-769-length-23711-cov-4.500380_pt1 | contig 23711 bp, 29 predicted proteins | sample MGYA00241067_ERZ501450 | MGnify/ENA primary metagenome ERZ501450 (study PRJEB25962, sample SAMEA2042516) | human gut metagenome | biome: human gut; feature: human-associated habitat; material: faeces... | reverse complement strand
TATTTCTTTTCGCAAGCGTTTTTTATTCTTCTTTTAAATATGAAAAATTCATTTTCAGGAATATCTTTAATGCTTCTGCATCTGATGGTGCCTCGATATCCTCTCCGGCTGCGATTGCAAATACAACATCTCCTAAGATTGGCCATCCGTGTCTATCTGCGTCGTAGAAATAGCTTCCCAGACGATTTACTTCTTTCTGTTTCATTATCCCGTCTTCATCAACCAGCATGATCATCGGCATTTTAAATGTCTCATACAGGGTTTTTGTGCTTACAGTTTCAAAATGTCCGCCGACTGCTTTCTGCAGATCACGGAAATTATCAAAATCTACATCAATTACTGAAATAATGTTATCCGGTGTTACTTTTACTGTTTTCACTTCTTGTCCTCCTTTATCCTTGCACTTTTATTGTCTTTACACCTTTATCATCCAGGCAATCTGCAAAATTCTTCAGATATGCGATCGCCATCCGTTTGTGGTAATCCGCAGTCTTGTCTACTCTTTCCAGAGATTCAAGTGTTTCGATCATCTTGTCGATCTCTCCTACTCGGATGCTCTTACGCTGCTTCTCTTCTGGCATGTTCCCTCGCCTCCCTTATTTTCCTTTTCCGGTACTGCCATTCCCGTATCCGGAAATATTCCAGTGCAAATGCTCCGGTAGTAAATGTTGTGATTCCAAGTGCTGCATATAAGTAAAACAGCTCCTGACTTTTCACTGAGCATGCACCAGCCATCATCAAGATTCCGGTAATGCTTGCCGTTACGCTGAGTGTCTTTGCGATCTTGTAAAACATCTCTTATCCCTCCTTTGCTTGTCCAACTGGTACCGCTTACGCGGTTTTCTCTCGTTGGTATCCAAAATATTCTACGTAATTTCTTACCAGCTCTGCTGTTGTTGTCTCTTTCTCTTCTTTTTGCATGACGGACATATCGATTTCCTTTCCGTCAATGTTTACAATAAAAATATGTTGCAAATCCACCACCTCTCTTTAAACTATGCGATACTGATTGTACTTGTTGATTTGTCCTACTACTGTCTGGTATAATTTCCGTATCAAATTATGAAAGGATAATCATCATGCTTTCGTTTGTATCAAATATCGATTTAGGAAAAATTATAAATATTTTATTAGAGCCATCTGTCACTCTTACTCTTGGCATCTTTACATTACTAATTAGTCGAAACTCTAATTTATCTACTTTAGCTCGTGAAAGACTAGATAAGGTATACCATCCACTCTTTTTAGAAATCGAACCTTTTTTATACAAAAAAGTATCTCTTAACGACATAAATGCTTTTCTTTCTAAATACTATGAATTAGAAAACTCACATTCTCTTCTTATTGATCCTGTTTTACGTCAAGAGATTCGCTGGCTTGAAAAACCATCTGCTCTGCAAGAGGATAAATATGGCTATAATCAATGGTTCCGAATTTGCGATCAGATTTCCAAAACATATGACAAATTATGTAAACAAGCTCATCTCCCTGTTCGCAGTATTTCTTATCGGATTAACTACAGGCAATATCGTTCAAAAATTCGTATGATATTCGCTCTTATATGGATTGAACTACCAGCAATTGCATTTTTTAGCCTATTACTCGGTTTCGCATCTCCACGTCTTTTATCTGTTACATATGCATTGTTCTTTTTATTTTTGATGAAGACATTTTTGGATAACTTGTAATACAACGATTGCGCAAAGGAATATAATAGCTACTCTTTCTCTGGGATATCTGTTTATCAGGTATCCCATTATTAAAGCAATTCCAACAATATACAGGACAACCACTATTTCCATCTCATCCCTCCTTACTCTTCCAGAAAATAATCCACGGTTACGCCGAAGTAATCTGCTACTTCTCTTCATCTGTTACTAATCTCTAAGCAAAATCTAATCTTTCTTAACTTTTCCTGAAGCAAATCGATTTTTCTTGTCTCTTCGTTTATTTAGTGGTATACTGAAAAAGCTGCATTTCTATATTTTGTGCGTAAACATACGTTTTACACATCATATAGTATTTTTATATTGACATGTAGATATATTCGTATTAACCTTTTATTAGAAGCTTCAAAAATCTAATAGAAAGGGATTGTTCCAATATGTCAAAATCAAAAATTGTAACCTATGACTTGTGCAACTCTGGCAAAAATTACGATGAGCTATACACCTATTTAAAACAATATCCGTGGGCTCATATTACAGAATCCACTTGGTTTATCTCCACCGAAAAAACTTGCGTTACTATTCGCAACGAAATTAATCAAATTATTGATAATGATGATAGAGTTTTTGTTGGTGAATTAACTGGTGTAGCCGCTTGGCGGAATACTCAATGCAGTTCTGAATTTCTTAAAGAACATCTTTAATGCCTAGCTTTGAGAGTTGTTATATACAGCTCTCTTTTTTATTGTTATTTCTTCAACAGATTCATCAATATACTTAACTACCTCGCGTTTTAATTTATCAACACTACAAAATTCTTCCTTGCTTCCTTGCGCCTCTTCGTCTACTATCAGAATCACTTCTATCACTCTCCTTTCTCAATTCCAAAAAGATAATTTGCATCAATTCCAAACTCTCTTATAACTTTTAATATCGAACTTATATCCGCCGCACGCATGATTCTTCTGCCATTTAACATGTCGTTTAGCTCTTGCGCTGTGTAACCCGCTCGATTTGCAATCGACGTTTGTTTAAGTCCTTTTTCAGTTATAGCTTCTTTTAATCTAATTGCGACTATACTGTTTGATGATGTTATATCAAGCAACTTATCCACCTCCTTCAAACAAACAAGTTTCTTGTTGCTTTAAATATTATTACAAGTTTCTTGTTTTGTCAATATCTTTTTAACAAATTTCTTGTTATTCAATATTGACACAGCAAGATTTATGAAATACAATACCTATATAAAATAAATGAAATGAGGCGAAATAAATGAGTGTTGGTAGCAGAATAAGAGAATTGCGAGAAAGTAAAGATATTTCCCGAAGCGAATTAGCAGAAGCCATAGGTGTAACCGTCGGTGCCGTTTCAAATTACGAAAACGAAGTCAGTTCTCCCAAAGAACCTATTTTATTTAAAATAATGAAAGCTCTTAAATGTGACGCTAATTACCTTTTTCAAGATTCTATCAACTTTCCTAATATGGATCTCACCGTTTCGGTTGCTGAGCGTGATCTAATAAAAAAATACAGAGATCTTGATTCATTTGGGCAAGAAACCGTTTCTTATATTTTAAACAGAGAATCTGAACGTGTTAAAAATATTCAAAAAATCTTATGTCGTTCATTTTCAACAAACGAGCCATCCTATTTGATGACAGATGCAGCGCAACCGCGTACAGATATTTCAGTTCCCGAAGATGAAGATACGTCTGATGACGATATCATGAGTGCTGAAGATTTCTAAGTCCTTTTTATTGAACAGGTGAGTTATTATAATTATCTTGGAGGTGTTTATGATGAATGCTTATGAAGCACTTTTGGATGAAGCCTGCGATATGGGACTTACAGTAAAAGAAAAACCATTAAAGTATAACAACGGACGTATCAAAGGCAACCGGATAGCAATCCGGCAAGACATTGATACAGAAAAAGAAAAAGCCTGTGTGCTGGCTGAAGAACTAGGACATTATTATACATCGGTTGGAAACATTCTTGATATGACCGTTCCTGAAAACCGCAAACAAGAGCGTCAAGCAAGACTTTGGGCATACAATAAGCAGATTGGTTTAACTGGCCTAATCAGAGCCTATGAAGCGGGATGTCAAAGCAGATACGAAACCGCTGATTATTTAGAAGTAACAGAGGAATCTTTGACAGAGTGTATTGAATGTTATCGAAACAAATACGGGGAATATAAAATTGTAGATAACTACATCATTTATTTTATTCCGTACTTAGCTGTATTTAAAAAGATATAGAATTGAGGTGTTTTCATGGGATTACTTTCAAAGTTATTTGCTGGAACTATATTTACATTTAAACCTGATTTTTCCAAAACCGAATACGAAAATTGGCTTGAATATCTTCACGTTGGTGGTACTGATTCCGAATGGAAAGAATTAAAAAAACGCAATCATTGGAAATTCAAAACAGATCCGATCGAAAAATTTTCAAGATATGATTCTGAACTTAGACCTGTTTTTTCTGAATACAATAAATTAATTGAAACAATAAAAAAGCAATGGTCTAATCTATATAAATCAGGTAACTATACAGGACGATTAGCTAATACTGTGGAGCATAATTGTCTCGCAGCTATTTCTTACTATAAAGAAATCCGGGCGATAGACGCGAAATATAATCAAGCTCCTATGGAAGGAACTCTCGCCTTCCAAAAACTCGCCTTACTTTATGAACGCCAGGGTGATTTTGAAAAATCCATTTCTATATGCAAAGCTGCTTGCAACGAAGGCATGGAAGAAAAATCTCGTTTGAAAAGAATGATAAAAAAAGCAGGTCGTGCTCCTACTGCCGAAGAATTAAAACTTATAGATAACTAATTTGATTCATCCAGTATCTCTAACCATAAATACCCCGCCCTCTTGACACTTATGTATTTGTATGGCGGAGATATCTGATTGAATAAATGAACTCTGGAAAAAACGAAAGGAAGAGACATATGAAAAAGAAGAAAGCACTACTAGGATTGATTGCTGCCATTGCGATCATTGTCATCGGTATTTGTGTTTGGTACTTTCAGGTGAAAAATCCTCATGATCTTGCAGAAACAAAGTTTAATGCTGCAGTCAAAGAAGTAGACGCCAAGAATACTGAACTTACCTCTGCAATGAACGATGCTCAGAAAATATTGGACAAAAAGGAAGCAGTTTATGATAACACTACTAAAGAAGCCTTTATTACTGCTCTTTCCGATGCAAAAGCAGCACAGCGCAAAATACCAGATCTACCAAAAAAGACAGCAGACATCAATGCTGAAACGAAAAAGCTTTCTGAACCACTGGATTACTCCTCTGTAATTAATGCTATTTCTGAAAAACAAACAGCTTATCAGAACAGCGTTCTGCAGATGAAGCAAATCACTAATCCTAATGAAGATTTCGTTATTCAGCGCTTAAAGGGAATTCCAAATATTTCCGGATATCAGGCAGTCACAGAAGATCATGATCCAAACGGAAATCTAAATAAACAGGGAGGCTACACTTCCACAGTTTATTTTTCTACTCCTCTTATCGACCAATCTAGTGTATATGGAAATGACATTGTAGATAAAGGAACTGAATGCGGTGGAGCTATCGAAGTTTATGCATCAGAAGAAGATGCCGAAAAGAGAGATTCGTATCTTGCCAGCTTTGATGGTGCAGGAATGTTAAATTCCGGATCTCACAAAGTTTTAGGTACTATCGTAATCCGAACCTCAACCAAATTAACAGCTACACAGCAAAACGAGTTCACCAACAACATTACAAACAAATTATTAGAATTACAGTAAAATACTAAAAAATCCCCGGTGTTACCAGCACCAGGGAAAACGAGAAAACTATAGGGTGTTTGGAACACAGTACAATTCTCTCCCTCACAAAGATTATTGTATCACAAAAATCCGGCACCGTATAGGTGTTATTTTTGTACCCATTTTTGTGCGACGTCGCACATATAATTACAGGAAGGTGATACAATGAGCGTAAAATATGCATACAGCTACATCCGGGTATCCACTCACGATCAGGAAGAGATCTCTCCGGACTCCCAGGAGCATCTCCTCCGGGACTATGCAGCCAAGAACAATATTGTAATCCTGAAGATCTTCACGGACCTTGGAATTTCCGGAAGAAAAGCCAACAAGCGTCCCGGATTTCAAGAAATGATTGGTCTGGCCAAAGGTCCGGATCATCCGGTTGACTGCATCCTGGTATGGAAATTCAGCCGGTTTGCCCGGAATCAAGAAGAGTCCATTGTGTATAAATCTCTTTTAAAGAAGCAACATAATGTAGATGTGATCAGTATCTCCGAGCCACTGGCAGACGGTCCGTTTGGCTCTCTGATCGAACGCATCATAGAGTGGATGGATGAATACTACTCCATTCGCTTATCCGGCGAGGTATTCCGTGGCATGAAAGAAAACGCTACCCGCGGTGCATACCAGGCAAGACCGCCACTTGGCTATAAAGTTATAGAACGTGGCAAGCCTCCGGTTATCGTTCCGGAAGAAGCTGCGATTGTCCGTATGATCTTTGATAAATATGTAAATGGGAAAATGAGTTTCTTTGATATTGCCCGACATCTGAACTCTCTCGGACTGAAAACGTCCCACGGGAAAGCTTTTGAACGGCGCAGTATCGAATATATTATTCAAAATCCATCCTACTGCGGTATGATCCGATGGAACCGGATGGAAAACGCCACCAACCGGATCAAAGACCAGGACGAATGGATCATTGCTGATGGAATGCAGGAGGCGATTATAAGTAAAGAACTCTTCGATGCCGCCCAGGAACGCCTGAAAAAGAGCTATAAACCGGTTGGCAAGCGCCCCTCTTCTACATATAAGCACTGGTTGTCCGGACTTCTGAAATGCCCGGTATGCGGGCGCACACTGACCGCTACGACCATGAAGCGTGCCAATGGGGAAAAGTATGCGTACTTCTCCTGCTACGGATACAGCAAAGGAAAATGTGATAAACCACACGGTGTAAGCTCTCTGGTGATCGAAAAGGAAGTCCTGAAAGCATTAGAAGAAGCTCTTGGTTCCAATTCGATTGTTTATGAAATGCGCGAAATTCGCCCACAGGAGCTTTCTAATGAGCGTACCCTTATAAGTGAACGCCTTGTCAGTTTGAAAGGCAAAGAGGACAGGATACGTGCGTCATACAGAGAAGGTATTGATACACTGGAAGAATATAAAGAAAATAAAGCTCTGATTGCCAAAGAAAGAAACTCTCTGGAACGGCAGCTTGCAGAGCTGGAAGAAAATACGCCGGATAAGATTCCGGATGATCCTACTCCTAAAATGCTGGATCGGGTAAGCTCCGTCCATGATATTCTGGTTTCTGATTCTTACTCTCTTGTTCAGAAAAATGAAGCTTTAAAGCAGATTATAGATAAGATTGTTTACGATCGGGAATCCGATACTCTGAAAATTCATTTCTTTTTATATCACTCATAATGCCGGAAACCCGCGTATTTACGGGCTTTCCGGCTACTTTATAGGTTGTGACAATTTGGTCATCCAGTTCGGACACTGAACCTGTCTTCCGTCACAGTATTGTGTCAGAATCGGCTGCCTTACATTCGGTCTGGAAAGATAATCTGCAAACAGTTCGTCCACCACTGTAGAAATGGAGTCAAAAACATTTCGTTCCGGAATCCATTTGTGATCAAAAGCCGTAGAAGATGTAATTGTGAAATCATAGCCCTGATTGCGATACCATTCGGTATAAACCCGGTTCAGCGTAAAAGACATGATTGCCAGTACATTTGCCCGGATCGTATTTTCCGGCCATGTTGCATAGATTTCACTGGAAGCAACATTTTTGATATAATCTTTATATTTTACATAATAATTCTGTGCGGTAGAATCGCGTGGTGAGCCATTATGAACAACAATGTATTCCGGCACGACAACTCTGCTTAGCACAATCTCACCGGTTTCGTTTACCGGCTTGATCTCGTTTTCCGGGATTTTCGGCGGATACACACCGTACAGAGTATGTGCAGGAATCACAAAGATTTCCGGGGTCTGGTCTTCCGTGACAAGTGGACGCAGACGAATCTTCTGAATTGCCGTCACACCGGCCAGTATTTCCGTTCCTGCGACGTTGACCGGCTCGAATCCCGGAGCGTTTACTTCCAGGGTATATTCCGCATATGGCTGTTCTTCATTTGTTGCATCCAGGCTATACTCCACAGGCGGTGCGTCAAGCTCAATGGTTTCACTTTGTCCGGAGCTATCGGTTGTCAGTTCTTCCAGTGTGTTTTCAGGAATACCTGTATAGGAAATACGGATTGACGCATCTGGAACAGGAAAAGAATCAATAGACGAAGTAATCTGTATCTGCAAATTTCCCCGATCAGAAGTCTGCATGGCTTTCAAAAATCTCATATCTGATATCCTCAAGGCTTTTTATACTGTCAGAAACATTATATGTAAAAAATGTCTGTGTTGTGCAAAAATGAAGGGTATGTTATGATGAAACATACAGATGAGTATTTGGAGGAATTAAATAGATTATGCGAAAAAAGATGCATCAAACAGGGAAATTTTTTTCGTTCATTCTTTTGGGACTTGGCTGTCTCTGTCTTATATCCGGAGGAATCCTGATCGGCAGACAAATGTCAGCCACTCCGAAAGCAGAGAGTTCCGCGCCGGAAGAAGTTCCTTATGAACAGGAAAAAATTACGGATGCAGAGGTTACCGGAGAATTCTACTATGAACAGCTTTCTGATGAAGAGCAAACGGTTTACCGGGAAATTCTTCAGGGTATCCAGGAAAATAAAAAAGAAATTTATCTGCATTGCAGCAACGCGAATACTGCAAATGAAGTATTTCAGAATGTGTTAAATGACAGACCGGAAATTTTCTGGTGTGATGGAAATGCAACTTCCACAGAATATTCTCAGTCTGAAGGACAGAGCCAATATGTAGTAATAGAACCCAATTATCTTTATGAGGGAGAAGAAAAAGAACAACGGAATCAGGAGATTGAATCGGCAAGAGCCACCTGTCTTTCTGGCATTTCAGACCTTTCAGATGAATACGAAAAGATAAAATACATTTACACCTATCTCATAGATAACGTAGATTATGATCTTGATGCACCGGATAACCAGAATATTTACAGTGCTCTTGTCGGAAAAAGATCGGTTTGTGCCGGCTATGCAAAAAGCTGCCAGTATCTGCTGCAACAACTGGGTATTTACTGCATCTATGTAACCGGACAGACTACAGATCCAAATGGAGGCGTCGCAGACCATGCATGGAATATTGTTCAGTGCAATGGTCAGTATTATTATGTAGATACAACCTGGGGAGATCCGATTTTTCTCGGCGAAGATAATGGCTATCAGATACCGAACCTGATTGCTTACGATTATCTCTGCTGCAGTGAAAAAGAGCTAGAAAAAACACATATGATCAGCACGGACTATGTATATCCGTCATGTCAGTCTGAAAATCTGAACTATTATCAGCTGAACGGCATGTATTATGATACCTATGAGCCTGGTATTCTGCGAGAAGTGATCGACAGATCGATTGAGAGCCAGGAGGCTTATACGGTATTTAAAATGTCAGATGATGCAGTCTATCAGGATGTCGTGGATGAGATGCACGAAACCCTCATGGAAGAAGGTGCAGGATACCTGGGTGAGCTATATGGACTTTGGCAGGTTTCTTATTCATACAGTGAAGAAGCATCCCTTAACAAATTTATTATTTACTGGTTTTATGAATAAAAAGATAGTGGGCAGAACAATTTGCCCACTATCTTTTTATCTACAACGTCGTTTCCAGATTGTTTCCCGAAATGTATGCCGCAAGCTTTTCACCAAGCAGTTTATATTTTTCGCCTTCTAACAGTGGATCTTCCCTCAGGATTTCCCCCGAAGCTTCTCCTGCTTTTTTCAGAAGCTCCGAATCCTGGAACACATCTCCGATCCGGAAATCCATTAATCCGCTTTGCCGGATTCCAAAAAGATCTCCTGGTCCCCGAAGCTTCAGATCTTCATTCGCAATAAAAAATCCATCATTGGATTTGTTCAGGATCTCAAGTCGTTTTTTTGTCTCTTTCGTCTTCGAACCACTCATAAAAATACAATAGGACTGGTGTCTGCCACGTCCTACGCGCCCGCGGAGCTGATGAAGCTGCGCCAGCCCAAAACGCTCAGCATTCTCCACCATGATCACCGTAGCATTCGGCACATTGATACCAACCTCGATAACTGTTGTCGACACCAGGACCTGGATCTCATTCTTTGCAAATGCTCCCATGATCTCGTCTTTTTCTGCCTGTTTCATCCGCCCATGAAGCGCAGCGATCCGGATCTTGTCACCCATCTCACTTTGCAGAAGCTGCGCATAGTCAAGAACATTCTCTGCATCCATTGCCTCGCTCTCTTCTACCATCGGACAAATCACATAGCACTGTCTTCCTTCGGCGACCTGCTTCTGCATAAAGCGGTAAGCAGTCGGTCGGTAACTGGTATCCACCACACAGTTCTTGATTGGCAGACGGTTTGCCGGAAGTTCATCAATCACCGAAATATCCAGATCTCCATATAAAATGATTGCCAATGTTCGAGGAATCGGTGTCGCACTCATTACAAGAATATGAGGAATTTGTCCTTTCCCGGCAAGTGCCTCTCTCTGACGGACACCAAATCGGTGCTGTTCATCGGTAACAACAAGTGCCAGATTCTGGTATTCCACCTTCTCCTGGATCAGTGCATGGGTTCCCAGAACAATCTGCACTTCTCCCGCAGCAATCCTCTGATAAGCTTCCCTTTTTTCCTTTGCTGTCATCGACCCGGTCAAGAGCTCGGTTTTCACCGGAATCTGATACTTTTCCAGCATCTCTATGATTGATTCGTAATGCTGCTTGGCCAGAACTTCTGTCGGAGCCATCATTGCGCCCTGATAACCGTTCAGTGCCGCCAGAAGAAGAGCCAGAAGCGCTACTATTGTCTTGCCAGAGCCAACATCCCCCTGGATCAGGCGTGACATCACTAGCTTTCCGCACATCTCCTCCTGGATCTGTTCCCAGACTCTCTTCTGTGCTCCGGTCAGTTCATATGGCAGATTTGCAAGAAAGCGGTCGATTTCCGACCGCCTTTTTATCACAAATCCGTTTTCGGCACGCTCATTTCGCTCCCTCGTCCTGCGAAGAGCAAGCACGAAAACTAAAAATTCTTCAAATACAAGTCTCTCTCTTGCATGGTAGAATTCTGCCTTATCCAGTGGAAAATGTATCCCGCGGATCGCATAGTTATACTCAGCCAGATGATATCGAAGGCGCAGATCTTTCGGTAGATCATCAGAGACGAGATCCAGATATTCCATCGCACCTTTAACCGCTTTTGCTACCGCATTGTTCGTCATACCGGCAGTTAACGGATAAATTGGCTGAAGAGTTCCACACTTTTTATCGTAACTATCCGGTGGTGAAAATAACTCTGGATGCTCCATAATCAGCTGATCCTTTTTTGAAACTACCCGTCCTCTTATGATAACCGGCATTCCCTGCTTCAATGTATTACGCAGAAACGGCATACGAAACCAGATCACCTTCAAAGTACCAGTCAGATCTTTTACGTATGCTGTCGTAATCTGCATACGCTTTCCTCCTCCAACCTGTACTCTTCCGTATATCACGCCTTTTACCGTGCTGATCTTTCCTTCTTCCAGCTCTCCTACGCTCACCGGCTCTTCATATACATCATATCCTCTGGGATAATAACGGAGCAGATCGCCGATGGTAAAAATTCCCATCTTGTGAAACAGTTCCTCGGTTTTTGCCCCGATTCCTTTCAGGTTACGGATTTCTGACTGCTCATTCATAAGCCTATTCTACCGCCAACACATAGTAATAAATCGGCTGTCCGCCCATGTGTGCATCTACGTCCATATCCGGATATAATTCTTCAATCTCTGCTGTCAGCTTTTCTGCTTCTTCTTCGGAAACTTCTTCTCCATAATAGAGACTGATCAGTTCAGAATCATCATTTACCAGCTGTGCCAGCATGTCCTTTGTAGTACCATCGACAGACTTGCCAACTGCAAGGATACCTGCATCACCAATTCCCATGATATCACCTTCATGGATTTCTTTATCATCGATGTGGGTATCACGGACAGCATAAGTCACCTGACCTGTCTTTACACATTTGATCGCTTCCAGCATCGTCTCTTCATTTGTATCCACATCTTCTTCTGCATTGTAATTCAGAACTGCTGTGATTCCCTGCGGAACGGTCTTTGTCGGAATTACGATAATATCCTTGTCTTCTGTCAGATCACGCGCCTGATTTGCAGCCATTACGATATTCTTATTATTCGGAAGAATGTAAATATAGTCTGCATTTACATGATCGATCGCTGTCAGCATATCCTCCGTACTCGGGTTCATGGTCTGACCACCCTCGATAATGTAGTCCACGCCAAGTTCTTTGAAGATTTCATTTAATCCTTCTCCGATCGAAACAGCAATAAATCCGACCTTTTTACGTGGCTCTTTGGCTTTTTCTTTCTCTTTCTGGGCTGCTGCAAGCTTTTCTGCATCTTTGATCAGCTTTTCCTGATGCTCTTCACGCATATTATCAATCTTCATACGGGATAACTGTCCATAAGTAAGTGCTTTCTGGATTGCAAGTCCCGGATCGTTCGTATGAACATGTATCTTAACAACGTCTTCATCTGCTACACATACGATAGAATCACCAATGGATTCCAGATAAGCCTTAAATTCTATTTCATCCTTTTCTGTAAATTCTTTATCCAGAAGAATAATAAATTCGGTACAGTATCCAAATTTGATATCCACTGTACCCTCAGTTTCAGCCTTTGTTGCATTAACAGCCTGAGGAGTTGGTGCAAGTGCGCTGTAGTCAATCTCTTTACCGAGGAATGCATCATATGCCCCGCGCAGTACTTCCAGAAGTCCCTGTCCGCCGGAATCTACAACACCTGCCTCCTTTAATACAGGAAGCATATCCGGAGTCTTTGCCAGAACAGTCTCTGCCTCTTCAATCAGCTTCGGGAGAAATTCTTCCAGATCATCTGTCTCCTCTGCAAGTGTCTGAGCCTTTTCAGCCACCCCTTTTGCAACGGTAAGAATCGTACCTTCTTTCGGCTTCATAACAGCCTTATATGCTGTCTCTTTTGCACGTACAGCTGCTCTTGCAAGTGCAGGTACATCAATTTCGCTTTCCGTCTTGATGGATTTTGTGAATCCGCGGAGCAGCTGGGATAGAATAACACCGGAGTTACCTCTTGCACCACGGAGAGAACCGGATGAAATTGCCTTCGCAAGAGAAGCCATATCCATGCCTTCCAGTGCAGTTACTTCTTTCGCTGCCGCCATAATTGTCATAGACATATTGGTTCCTGTATCACCATCCGGTACAGGGAACACGTTCAGTTCATTGATATATTCCTTTTTTGCTTCTATATTCTGTGCGCCTGCAAGAAACATCTTCGCAAGCAGTTCTACATCGATACTCTTTGTTGCCACAACAAGTTCCTCCTTAATTAATCGATCACGCGGACGCCTTCGATATAGATGTTGATCTTATCGACGCTCATACCTGTAAATTCTTCAACTTTATACTTCACGTTGCTGATCAGATTGTCTGTTACTGCTGAAATACTTACTCCGTAAGCTACGACCACATGAAAATTAAGTGTAATCTTATTCTCATCAGAGATTCCGACCTGGATTCCCTTTGTAAGGCTTTCTTTTTTCAAAAGTTTTACCAGACCATCTTTCATGCTGACAGCTGCCATACCGACAATTCCAAAACATTCAACTGCTACAGATCCTGCATATTTTGCGATCACTTCCGGATCGATCGTGATGATTCCTAAATCAGTACTCATACTTCCCTTCATATGCCATCCTCCAATTCTCAAAATTCATATCAATAAATCTATTTTTAAACGTTGAAAATATTATACTCTATTTCCAATGCTTTTACAACCAATGCAGCCCGATAATCAGGCATGCTGACACCTGCCTGATTATACGGCAGCTCACTTAACAGTCCACTGTCGTACATTCGCCAAATACAGATCTAATCAGATTTTTGTGCGAGCACAAATCTGGATAACTCCGTATTTGACTCATCGTATACGCAAAAAACCGAAGCTTAAAAGCTTCGGTTCTTATCATTCCGCTCAGATTAAGCTCTTTCAACGCGTCCGGATTTCAGGCAGCTTGTACATACGTACATTTTCTGTGTTCCGCCGTTTTCCGTTTTAACTCTAACGGATTTTACGTTAGATTTCCACATCTTAGATGATCTTCTATGAGAGTGACTTACGTTATTTCCGAAATGAGCACCCTTTTCACAAATAGCACATTTAGCCATGATTGCACCTCCTAACGATCTGAAATGTCCGCTTACAAATCTTGCAGACTCACAACAATAGTTATTTTAACAGAAACTTTTAACAATTGCAAGTGTTATTTTCACTTTTATGCATTTTTTGTTTCTTCATTGTGTCCATAATAGCCCTCATACTTCTGTGAGCCATAATATTTGTTATAATATCCCTTCTGGTTCTTACGCTCTACCTTGTTAAGGACAACACCAAGAACGGACACTCCCGAATTATCCAGCTGGTCTTTTACATTCTGCACCAGACGGTATTTGGTCTTACCTGCTTCGACAACAATGATCGCGCCATCACTCTGATGTCCGATGATTGCCGCATCAATAACAAGACCAAGCGGCGGACAGTCAATGATAATATAATCATAGACATTCTTCATGGACTCCAGCATACCGGTAAAACGTTTGGATTCCAGAAGCTCTGTCGGATTCGGAGCCTCCGGTCCGGAAAGAAGAATATGAAATTTCGGAATATTTGTCGCCATAATCACATCTGCAAGCACACACTGTCCGGAGAGGAAGTGTGACAGCCCTTTATCTGCACCGGTAATCTGAAGTTTCGATGCCATAACAGAATTCCTGATATCCGCATCAACAAGAATAACAGATTTTCCCATGTCTGCAATTGATTCTGCCAGCGCAACAGAAACAGAGCTTTTCCCCTCTCTCGGCACACAGCTTGTTACAAGAATGACTCTTTTATCATCTCCGCAAAACTGCAGATTGGTACGCAATGTCCGGATTGCTTCACGCACCCCGTAGCTTTTCTTTTCAATCGATAAATTAACCTTTTTCAACAAAACACCTGCTTTCTTCCCCACGCGGGGCTATCTGAATCTCTTTATCTGCTCTTCCATATCCGTCTTGGATTATCTACAAAAATCTCTTCCGCATAATCCTGTCCCATCTTTTTTCTGACGTAAGTGGCACACTTCCCGAGGTTCATCTTCCGCCCCTCCAGATTGTGTGCATCTGATCCTATAAAATCCACAAGATCATCTTTCATCAGGCCGGCACAGAACTTTTTAATCGTATGTCCTTCATATCCCAATACGGAATCTGCATTTATCTGGATCTGTGCTCCAAGTTTTTTCAGTTCCTGGATTCTCTCCGGTTCCTGACAGCAAAAATACCTTTCAACATGTGCAACGATCGGTCGATATCCCTTGGTGATCAGCTCATAAATGTAATTACGGACCGTGACAAAACTGTCATTGGTTGAAAACTCTGCCAAAACATATCTGCTTCCAAGCATCGTCGGCCGAAGCTTCTTATCAAGATGCCGGATCATCTGCTCATTCCGGTAATACTCGCAGCCAAGCCTCAGTCCAATTCCAACTTCTTCAGCATAATCGCGAAGTTCATGGTATACCCGGATCACCTTTTTCATGGAAGGCTCAAACATCTCCGGTCTGTAATGCGGAGTCGCAATGATATAACGTACTCCCTGCTCATAGGCATCCCGTATCATTGCTCTGGAAGTCTCCATATCCGGTGCTCCATCATCCACTCCCGGAAGAATATGACAATGAATATCTACCAACATCAAAACGTATCTCTCCTGTCAAAAAGAAAACGCCCCTCACGGTGACTACTGCCACAAAGAAGCGCTTTCAACATATGTTTGTAAATTATCTAACAGCTTTCTTTTTAAGACCGAATACTGCTGCTACTGCTGCCAGTCCAAGTACTGCAACTGCTGATACAGCTGTTGCGCTTGTAGCCGGTGAAGTAGCTGTTCCTGTAGCGGATGTAAGAGTTGTCTTGTCAACAACAAATGCAACCGGTGACAGTGAACTAAATGTACCTGTTACTGTTCCATCTGCAACAGTTGTATCAATCTTCTCCCAAGCTGATGCTGATCTATTGTAATGCAGGATCTGAACTTTAGAAGAAGCTGTTACACCTTTCATTACGAATGTGATCTTAAGTGGGAATTTAGCTCCTTCCGGCGCTGTAACTTCCTTAACATCAGCAACTGTCATATTCGCATTAAAATCGCTTCCAATTACTTCTTTCAATTTTGCTTCAGTCTTAATGTCTGCAACTGCCTGTGTGTATTCTATCGGGATCTCAGATGTGATAGAAACATTCACAGCATTACCATCTGTATCTGTTGCGCTGCTTACAGCTGTAACAACTGTAGAAGCTGCCGGGCTTGGTGCTGCAAATGCCGTCATTCCAATGCAGGATACCATAGCTGCAATAAGACCAACTGTCTTTAAGATTCTTGACTTCATTTTCTTTGACCTCCTCACATAGTTTATTTGATATTCGCTATATCAAGCTATACTATACTACAATTACATTATTTTGTAAAACATTTTTAATATTATTTTTTTTAATTCTTTATTGTCTACCAGATACTGCGCATGTCCGTCTTTCTCAATAATCTCACCCGGAACTTTCACGGTGTCCTCTGCAACCTTATAATCTGTCAGCTCTTCCATCTCATCCGCAGTCATGTTTGTTGTCATGTAATCCTCCAATTTCTGGTACAGAGAAAGATACTCTGTTTCGCTTTGAATACTCTGCATCTTCTCGATCAGAGCATCCATAAACTGTGACTGACGTTCCATGCGCTGATTGTTACTGTCAAGGACTTCAATATCTCTTTTACGGACATATTTTTCAGCAAGTTCCCCATTAAGAGTAACTTCTGCACCTTTTTCAAATGCAGGATCAACAGCTGTATAATCTTCTGGCACGGTAAGAGTAATTCCTCCAACCGCATCGGTTGCTACAACCAGCCCCTCCAGCGTCAGTGAAAAATAAGAATCCACATTCACGCCATACATCAGTTCTGATACCTTCTCAGATGTCAGACGGCAGCTCTCTTCTGCCCCGTCCCCATATGCGTACTGAAGTGCGATCTGCCCATTTTCCGTCATCAGCCTGTTACCTGTCACATCATAAATATCGATTCCCACCATAGAATCTCTGGAAATCTGAATGATCTGTGCCGTCTTCTCTTCTTTGTTAAGGACCAGAGGATTCAGGCTGTCGCTCTGTCCGTTTTCTCCCGGGTTATTACCAAGATCTGCTTTTTCTTCCTTGTCAACACCCATGAACAGAACGGTCTTGATATCCGGGTTGAGTTTGTATTTCTTTCCGTCTTCTTCGATGATTCCGGACTGTGATTCCGTTTCGTCTGCACCCGCTTCTGCCGATGCCTCCTGTTTTTTCTGCGTACCGCTTTTCCCTTTTGTAACCGTATAAACGACACCTGCCAACAGCCCTGCGCAGATAACTGCAAGTATCACGATTACCAGATTTCTATTCTTCATTTGTCAGAACCGCCTCCACAAGAAGTCTATGGTTTGATTCTCCCGTCACACAGGTACTGAGCGACAGGATCCGGTCTTCTGTTCCTACGCTTTCGATATCACTGTAACGGCTTCTCAGGTCTCTGGAATCCTGAAGTGAATCCAGAAAAGCCTGTCTCTGGTCATCCATTACATAATTGAAAGAGTTGATCAGATGACGGTCATCATAAATAACTGCCGCAAAAATCCGGTAAGTCAGAACATGATCTGGTGTATAAATGATCACATTTGGATATTTTTCAATATATCCTTCTTCCAGATAACGATCCAGTGTATGAAACATGGCATCTACACCCTCACCCATCTGATGTCCGTAAATAACCGTATTGAAATCTGTAAAATTCTTACTGTTGCATGCCTGTGTAAAAATAGCACCATCCGCCGCTTCTACCCGTTCCCAGGTATGAGATAGATAATAATTATCATCCTCATTATTCTGGCAAACCGGATAATCAACGGTTGTTCCATCAATCTTAATCCATGCGTAAATGTCCGGATTTTTTTCCTGAAGAGCAGTAAAATCAACCGGTATCTCCGGCTTTGTCTGCTCTCCGTCATCACTATCTGTTTTTGACGGTTTCACATTTTCCGTTGCCAGCTTTTTTGCATCATCATACGACTGCTTCGTCTTTGCCGCCGTGGCGTAATACCAAATCAGATAACCTGCACAGCAGACTGCTATCACAAGCAACACCGCAACAATAATCTTTCTTGTCCTGTCTTTCAAATCGATTCCCTCTTTTCTGTCGGAATCGCTGCAAGCATATGAAGTCCAAGATATTTTTTAATATCTTCTTCTGTCTGAATTGTATCATTCATGAGATAACGAAGTACAATAACAGTAGCTGCCACAAACGCAAATGCAAGTCCACCCATTGCAGTATTCTTCTTAGTATTCGGTGAAGAAGGATATTTTGGCACAACAGCTTCTTCAACAACCTTCGGCTTGTCACTGGACATTACATATGCCACTCTCTCAGCTGTCACATCCGCAAGTTCATTTGCAATTTTCTTTGCTTCTTTAGCGTTTGCATTCGAAACAGTAAATCTCAAAATACGGGTATCTGTCTGATTATCTGTCTGAATCATACTTTTTAACTCTTCATATGTATAATCCAGATTTAATTTTTCAATTACTTCTTCGAGAACAGGACGGCTCGTTGCCAAAATCTCAAAGTCTGCTGTAAGCTGCGTACCCATCTGAATATCTGCAAGGGATGTCACACTTGTTGTTTTTGTTAAGATATAAATCATTGAGGAAGCGGAATATTTCGGTGTGATCAGCAGTTTCGTACCACCAAACGCAAGTGTCGCTCCTATGATAAAACACAAAACAATTATCCACAATTTATTCATCAGCAAATGAAAAATTTCTCCGAGATCGATCTCCATCTCATCATCTTTTTGCATTTCTAACTGTTTCAACTCACTCATAGTTTTTTTCCTCTTCTGTTCTTTAATTCCACAATTTTTCCGGATAAACGCCATCCTCTGTCATCTTCCTGAATCCGGCCTGTGCAAGTTCTGTATCTTCTTTATAAGTAATACCGATCCATTTATCGTGTGTTTCCAGAACCTTTACATCCACATTTCCTTCTTTTAAGAGATCTCCTACAATATTTGGAAGAAGATATTCTTTTTTCAAAGGATCTCCTGCTTCATCTTTTAAAAATTCTGCGAATCTCTCATCCAGAACCTGAATGAAATCCGGATAACCAGCCCACATATTCATGGATACATTAGAATCTGGTGTGATCCATTTCTGAACCGCTTCGCTGTCGCAGTGTACCCCGTCAGCCTGGATACTGATTCCAGTCGTCTCATGGATCTGTTCAAGCATTCCATTTTCATCTACCACACATACGCCGCGGGTAACTGTTCCATTTTCACTAACCGTATTCTTCAGAATAAAACCAGCCATTCCCATCTGCATCTTATCTGCTGTCTCTGCGTGCGCAATCAAGTAATCATGGAGAAGCTTAAACGCTTCCTTTCCATAATAATCATCTGCATTGATGATCACAAACGGTTCTTTTACTACATCTTTACAACACAGGACTGCCTGACCAGTTCCCCAAGGTTTGGTACGTCCCTCCGGAACTTCAAAACCAGCTGGAATATCTGCAAGATCCTGATATACATATTCCACCTCGATCTGATCTCCGATACGATTCCCGATTACAGAACGGAATTCTTCTTCAATATCTTTTCTGATAATAAATACAACCTTGTCAAAACCAGCTTCTTTTGCATCATAAATAGAGTAATCCATAATGATCTCCCCATTCGGAGACATCTTGGCGAGCTGCTTGATTCCTGTTCCAAATCTTGAACCGATTCCTGCTGCCATAATAATCAGAGTAGTCTTCATAATAAATTCTCCCTCACTAAAAAACTGTCAATCTACATTATATACACTGTTTTTCTCCGTCAAAACATTAACATTTTAAACGCTTTATTCAAAAATCTTACATAAAAACAGCTATTCATAATTATACTTCAATTTTTTCACAATGTCTACCACCTATTACGAAATTAAGGAACTCCTTCTCTTCCTATCCATAACATTTTGATATGAATATAATTCATTATTGCTATTTTACGTTATCTTTTACTCATGATATGATGAACCCAGTTGAAAAAATAACAAAAATGAACTAGAGAAAGAGAGAGGTACTAAAATGGAAGACAATAAATTATGTCTTGAAAAGCAGCCATTATCTGATGAACTGCTCAACAAAATGAATGCCTACTGGCGTGCTGCCAACTACCTGTCAGCCGGTCAGTTATACCTTCTTGATAATCCGCTTCTGAAAAAGCCATTGACCATGGATCAGATCAAGAAAAAAATCGTCGGACACTGGGGAACCGTACCTGGACAAAACTTCATCTATGTACACTGCAACCGTGTCATCAAACGTTATGATCTGGATATGATTCTTCTTTCCGGTCCAGGACATGGCGGAAACTTCCTGATCGCCAACACTTATCTGGAAGGTTCTTATAGTGAAGTTTATCCGAACATCAGCCAGAATGAGGAAGGCATGAAGAAAATGTTCAAGCAGTTCTCATTCCCATGCGGAGTTCCGAGTCACTGTGCTCCAGAAACACCAGGTTCTATCAATGAGGGTGGAGAACTTGGATATTCAATTGCTCACGGCTTTGGTGCTGTTCTGGACAACCCAGATCTTATCGCTACAGTTGTTGTCGGTGACGGTGAAGCTGAAACAGGGCCGCTTGCTACTTCATGGCAGTCCAACAAATTCCTGAACCCGATCACAGACGGTGCTGTTCTTCCAATCCTTCATCTGAACGGATACAAGATCAGTAACCCGACCATTTTCTCACGTATTTCTCATGAGGAAGTAGAAAACTTCTTCAAGGGCTGCGGATGGAAACCTTACTTCGTAGAAGGTGATGATCCGATGACTATGCACAGAAAAATGGCTGAGACTATGGATGCCTGCATCGAAGAAATCAAAGCAATCCAGAAAAATGCCCGTGAAAACAATGATCCTACCCGTCCGTTCTGGCCAATGATCGTTCTTCGTACTCCAAAGGGATGGACAGGACCAAAGGTTGTTGACGGACTCCAGATTGAAGGATCTTTCCGTGCACATCAGGTACCGCTTTCTATGGAATCACCAGAACATCTTGACCTTCTGAAAGAATGGTTGGAAAGCTACCATGCAGAAGAACTCTTCGATGAAAAAGGACGTCTGATTCCGGAACTTGCAGAACTTGCTCCAAAGGGAGATGCCCGTCTTGGTGCAAACCCGCATGCAAATGGCGGACTTCTTCTGAAAGACCTTCGTCTTCCGGATTTCCGCTCATACGGAATCGAAGTAGAACCTGGCAAGACAAAAGCACAGGATATGATCGAACTTGGCGGATACATCCGCGACATCTTCAAATTAAATGAAGACAGTAAGAACTTCCGTATCTTCGGACCAGATGAAAGTATGTCCAACCGTCTGTACAAAGTATTTGAAGAACAGAAACGTGACTGGCAGGCAGACTTGCTTGACACTGATGACTGCCTTGCAAGAGACGGACGTATCATGGACGGTATGTTAAGTGAACATATGTGTGAAGGATGGCTGGAAGGATATCTTCTGACAGGACGTCATGGATTCTTTGCAAGCTATGAAGCATTCATCCGTATCGTTGACTCTATGGCAGCACAGCATGCAAAATGGCTGAAGGTCTGCAACCAGCTTTCATGGAGACAGCCGATTGCTTCGCTGAACTTTATCCTGACATCTAATGTATGGCAACAGGATCATAACGGATTTACACATCAGGATCCAGGATTTCTGGATCACATTGCCAATAAAAAGGCAGACGTTGTCCGCATGTATTTACCACCGGATACAAACTGCTTACTCTCATGCTTCGACCACTGCATCAAGAGTAAGAACTATGTCAATGCAATCGTAGCGTCTAAACATCCAAGCTGCCAGTGGCTGACTATGGAACAGGCTGTAAAGCATTGTACACAGGGTATCGGTATCTGGGAATGGGCAAGTAATGACTGCGGTGAAGAACCAGATGTTGTTATGGCTTGCTGCGGTGACACTCCTACTCTTGAAGTTATGGCTGCTGTTACTATCCTTCGTGATGAAATGCCAGAGCTCAAGATCCGCGTTGTCAATGTAGTTGACCTGTTCAAACTGGAATCAGACCACAAACATCCACACGGATTAAGTGATGCAGAATACGATGCAATCTTCACAAAAGATAAACCGGTTATCTTTGCATTCCACGGATATCCGACACTGATTCATGAGCTGACATACGAACGTCACAACCACAATATTTCTGTTCATGGATATCAGGAAGAAGGTACGATCACTACTCCATTTGACATGCGTGTACAGAACCAGATTGACCGTTTCAACCTTGTAAAAGATGCAATCATGCATCTGCCACAGCTTGGCAATAAGGGATCATTCCTGATTCAGAAGATGAACGACAAACTGGTTGAGCACAAGCAGTACATCGCTGAATATGGACAGGATCTGGAAGAAATCAGAAACTGGGAATGGCATAAATAATATCAATCGTTTTCTAATCCAAAATTCTACTTTATAACTTTATACTTACAAATATAAAAATGCTCCGGAATTATGATCCACACATAAAAAATTCCGGGGCATTCTCCTTATATTTTTCTTTGCAGATACACATCCCGGCTACAAAGGATACCGATTTGCACAATCCACTTTGAAAATCTATTTCTTCTTTAGTTCTTCTGACTGCTCAGAAACTTCTGAAACTCCTTCGATGCAATACTCTGAGGATACTCAGTATCATAGATCAGAATAATATTTCTGGTCGGAAGCTTCTCTTCCACTTCGATTTCAAATACATTTTCTGCCTTCTTCTCTTCTTCGGCAAATTCTTCCGGGACAAATCCAATTCCAAGATTGTGACGGACTGCCGGCAAGATCAGGTCTGTCGTCGCAAGCTCCATATCCGGCAAAAACTGCAGACCATGATCTGCAAAATAATTATTCAGGAATTTTCTGGTCAGTGCCTCCGAAGTCAGGCTGATCCAGGGATAAGTCGAAAGCTCCTCCAATGAAATCTTTCTTCCTTTTAATTCTATGTAACGACTGCCGCCGATCAGCACCTCATGGTATTCCCGCAGTTTCTTCATCCTGAGCGGCTTATTTACCTGCAGATCCGTTGACACAAATGCAAGGTCTACCTTTCCTTCTTTTACCGCGTTGACCGAGTCCATGGTACTGTTATTTAAGATTTTGAAATGTACGTTCGGATAAATGCTGTTGAACTCTCCCATTGCCCGGAACAGGAAGCAGTGCAAGGCTGTCTCAGTCGCACTGATATAGATTGTCCCGTTCTCCAGACTGATCAGATTGCTCAGATCATTTTCCCCTTTAAAAAACTGGGCGCACCCTGCCGATACATAGCTGTAAAAGGTTCTTCCCTCCGGTGTCAGCTTCATACCAGATTTGCTTCTGGTAAATAACCGGCATCCCAGTTCATTTTCCAGGTTGTGTATCGTTCTCGTCACCGCCGGCTGGCTCGTCTTCAGAACGCTGGATGCCTTTGTAAGGTTCTCATACTTCGCCACATAATAAAAAACTTTATAATATTCAAAATTAGAATTCATGTGTCTCTCCTTTGTTGTCTTATCCTGTCAGTTTTTCATCTGCCGTAAGTATAGCATGCTTTTTTAGTTCTTACAATTGGAATCATAGCTTACTGAACATTCGGTGCGGATCCGGTCAAGTCATCATCGATTTTTCTACCAGAGAAACCAGTCTGGAGGTACTCTCCCTCGC